>Ga0228615_1000679_pt1 | contig 18120 bp, 19 predicted proteins | sample 16DmetaG_FD_190530 | JGI IMG/M metagenome (GOLD analysis project Ga0228615, IMG submission 190530) | Seawater microbial communities from Monterey Bay, California, United States - 16D | ecosystem: Environmental > Aquatic > Marine > Coastal | place: USA: California | collected 2016-10-17
TGCACAGCAAGAGGATGTGATGGAACAGTCTGCTTCATGTGTAAAAGTTTATATCCTAATAGAAAAAATAAAATTAAGACCTTAAAAGCTTAAAATTATCTTTATCAAGAGTATAATTTAATTTTTTGAAATCTTATGTACGGAAACAATCTCTCTATAAAATCTTTTGATGATGACCTGTGGCAAGCATTGGAAAAAGAACGTGTCAGACAAGAACAACATATCGAGCTTATTGCATCTGAAAATTATGCTTCTCCCAGAATACTTGAAGCCCAAGGTTCTGTTCTAACCAATAAATACGCAGAAGGTTACCCGGGTAAAAGATATTATGGTGGCTGTGAGTTTGTAGACATTGCTGAACAACTGGCTATAGATCGTGCAAAAGAATTATTTAAAGCAGATTATGCAAATGTGCAGCCTCACTCTGGAGCTAGTGCTAATGCTGCGGTTTTTTTAGCATTATTAAATGCTGGCGATAAAATTCTTGGGATGAGCTTAGATCATGGAGGTCATTTAACCCATGGCTCTAAAGTAAATTTCTCTGGGAAAATCTATGAGTCGTATAGCTATGGTATTGATCCTGAAACAGGTGACATAGACTATGCACAAGTTGAATCTTTAGCAAAAGAACACAAGCCTAAACTTATTATTTGTGGATTTTCAGCCTTCTCTGGTATTTTGGATTGGGCAAGATTTAAAGAAATTGCTAATTCTGTAGGTGCACTTCTATTGGCAGACATTTCCCATGTTTCTGGTCTAGTTGCTGCAGGACTTTATCCTAACCCTTTTCCTCATGCAGATGTAGTAACCACTACGACACACAAAACATTAGTAGGTCCAAGAGGCGGGTTGATTCTAGCTGGGCCAAATGAAGAGTTACAAAAAAAACTAAATTCAGCCTTATTTCCAGGTTCGCAGGGAGGTCCGTTAATGCATGTTATTGCCGCTAAAGCTGTCTGCTTCAAAGAAGCTATGGAAGAAGAATTCAAAATATACCAGCAACAAATTCTTTCAAATGCAAAAACCATGAGTAGTCAGTTCATGGCCAATGATATTGATATCGTTTCCAATGGAACCTCAAATCATATGTTTCTTGTTAACCTCATCAAGAATGAAGTTACTGGAAAAGATCTTGAGGCTGCACTAGGCAAGGCTTTTATAACTGTTAACAAAAATTCGGTGCCGAATGATCCCAAATCTCCTTTTGTTACATCTGGCATTAGAATTGGAACTCCAGCAGTGACGCGAAGAGGTTTTAAAGAAAAAGAAGTTTCTCAAATTGCAGATTGGATTTCCCAAATTATTCAAAATGTTGAAGATCAGAATTTACTCAAAGATATCAAAGAAGAAGTAAAAAATCTCTGTAGTAATTTTCCAGTTTATTCTCAATAAATCATGCATTGTCCTTTTTGTACCTTCGAAGAAAGTAAGGTTATAGACTCACGTTTAATAACAGAAGGAAGTGAGATTAGGAGAAGAAGAGAGTGTCTTAAGTGTGGTGAAAGATGGACCACTTTTGAAGTTGGTGAATTAGTAATGCCCAAGATTATAAAACAAGATAAATCTAGAGTCCCTTTTGACGAAGTAAAAATCAGAGAAGGTATCGCTAGGTCCTTAGAAAAGCGTCCTGTAAGTGATGCTCAATTTCAAACTCTAATAGAATCAATAAAAAAAGAAATTAGAGGCTTTGGAGAAAGAGAGATTGAATCAAATCAGGTAGGTGAGACAGTAATGAAGCACCTTAGAACATTGGATGAGGTTGCTTTCGTAAGATTTGCTTCGGTGTATCGAAGTTTCCAAGATCCAAATGAATTCAGTGAGGAAGTAAAAAAATTGAGTGATGAATGATACTTATTTTATTTCCAAAGCTGTCTCTATTGCACTCAAAGGAAGGTTTACTACAAAACCAGGTGTCAATGTTGGCTGCGTAATTGTCAAAAATAATAAAGTAATTGGTCAGGGTTATTATGAAAAGTATGGCGGTTCACATGCTGAAATTAACGCCATTAATGATGTTAAAAAAAAGTATAAAAAGAATTATCTCTCTATGCTTTCTGCGAGTGATATTTATGTAACTTTAGAGCCATGTAGTAAAAAAGGTAAAACTGGTGCATGTGTTAATGAACTCAAAAAGTATGATTTTAAGAGAATAATTATTGGCGCAAAAGATCCTTCTCAGAATGGATTTAATAATCTTCTGCGTGCCGGTTATAAAGTAAATAATTTAAATAGCCGTAAATGTTTGATTTTGAATGAAGCTTTTTTTCATAAAGTAAAATTTAAAAAACCTTTCGTAAGAGCAAAGATTGCAATGTCCAGAGATCATAAATCTGTTTTTACATCAAGACAAAGAAAATGGATTACGGGGATTCCTGCCCGTAATGATGTTCAAACACTTCGAGCAGAATCGGATATTATCCTGACTGGGGCTGGAACGCTAAATGAAGATCAACCCTCAATGAATGTAAGATCTAAAAAAATAATTGCGAATAAAAATTTCGTTCAACCTCATAGATATGTGTTTTCTAATAATCTTAACTTAGATTGGACTACCCCTTTTTTTAAACTACCTGGTAAAAAAGTAGTAGTTACCTCAAAAAAAACTCTTCCAATACTTGCTAAAGGAATAAAGGATATTTCCATAATGAGTCTTAAAAAAAATAGTAATTCCATAAATGCAAAAGACTTTATAAAAAAAATATCCAGGCTCAACATAAAAAATATTTTGATTGAAGCTGGACCAAAACTTTTAGGAAGTTTTGGAGATAATGACTTGATTGATGAATTTATATTTTATATTTCTGACGAAATGCTCGGTGAAAAAGGTTTATATTTTTATGGGGGTAATAAACAATTAAACTTTTTTGATAACAAGCAATTCGATATAGTTGAAGAAACAATTATTGGAAAAGATAAAAAAATAGTTTTAAGGAAAAAATAAAAATGGATTTAAATAGTACAAAGGAACTTATCTCTGAAATAAGAAAGGGGAACATGGTTCTTTTGATGGATGACGAAGATCGAGAAAATGAAGGAGACCTGATTCTTGCCGGAGAAAAAGTTTCTGCAGAAAAAATAAATTTTATGGCAAAACATGCCAGAGGTTTAATCTGTCTAGCAATGAGTCAAAATAAGTGTGATGCTCTAAATTTAGATCAAATGGTTAATGACAATAAAAGTGGTCATGGCACAGGTTTTACAGTTTCAATTGAAGCTGCTACTGGGATAACTACTGGTATTTCTGCAGCCGATCGTGCAAGAACGATTGCTGTTGCCTCAAAATCTAAAGCCAAAGCTACCGATATTGTTTCACCAGGTCATATTTTTCCAGTAAGAGCAGTTCCTGGAGGGGTTTTGTCTCGAACAGGCCACACTGAAGGAAGTACAGATTTGTGTAGATTGGCAGGACTGACAGAATCGGCTGTAATTTGTGAGGTCATGAATGAGGATGGAACTATGGCCCGTAAAAAAGCCTTACTAGATTTTAGCCAAAGACATAATCTTAAAATAGGAACCATTGCTGATCTTGTTAACTATAGAATTTTGAATGAAAAAACAGTCGAGAAAGTTGAGCAAAAATCAGTAAAGACAGAATATGGAAAATTTAACCTTATTTTGTACAAAGACCTCATTTTTGATGAAACCCACATGGTTCTGCAAAAAGGAAAAATTTCAAAAAATAGTCCAACCTTAGTGAGAGTCCAACAAAGCAATTTCTTTCATGATTTGCTAAACATAAATGAATTCGGCGCCAGATGGTCTGTGTCAGACGCTATGAAAAAAATAAATGATGCAGGCAAAGGAGTAATTTTGCTTATTGATGGAGAGAATAAAAAAGAAGTTGAGTTTAATGAAATAAATTCTTCAAAACAAAAGAGAGAAACCATCCCGAATAATGACCCCAGAAGAATTGGAATAGGCTCACAAATTCTTAGAGATTTGGGAGTTAAAAAAATTAAATTAATGGGCTCAGAAGTTAGATACCCTTCCTTATCTGGATTCGACCTAGAAGTTACTGAATACTTGAAAAAATGAAAACTTCAAAGATAGACATAGATAAGCCTTCTTCAGATTTAAGCCATGTCAAAATTGCAATAGTAAGCACAAACTGGAATGAAGAGATAATTAAGCCAATGTACGAGGACTGTCTCTCTAAACTTAACGAGTACGACTTAGAAAAAAAATCATTTATTGTTCCAGGAGCTTACGAATTACCTTTCATAGCTCAAACTCTTTGTAAGAATTATGATGCAATTATTTTACTTGGCTGCATCATCAAAGGAGAAACACCACATTTTGAGATTATTTCTCAAAGTATCAGCGATAAGGTTTTAGAAACATCTTTAAATAAAAATACTCCTATTATTTTTGGTGTCTTGACAACTAATAATGAAAACGAAGCAAAGGAGAGAGCTAATTATAAAGGAGCTGAATTTGCAATGTCTGCTCTAAGTGTTTTAGACACTCTTAATAAAATAAAGTGAAAGCTAATCCATCACCTACCAAAACAAGAGAATTGGTTATTCAAGCTCTTTATCAAAAAACTATTTCAGGCGATTCTAATACAAAGATTTTGAAAGAACTTAAACAAACTCAAAAAAATTTAAATACTGATAAGGTAGGTCAAATTGTTAAAGATATAAAAAACCTAGAACATGAGTTTTTAGAAACAATAACAAAATTTTCAAACATTCCTTCTTCAAGAATAGGAGAAATCGAGCTTTCTATTCTGTATTTAGCTTTATATGAAATTTCTCTTTCTAAACTGGATAAGCCAATTATTATTAACGAAGCAATAAAACTAGCAAAGAAATTTGGACAAAATTCCAGTCACAAATTTATCAATGCAATTTTAGATAAAGCAATCAAGAACGATTCTATTATCTAACGATGGTACTTTGATCATCGGGTCCAGTAGAAATAATTTTTACAGGCACCTCACAAATATCTTCGATATAAGAAATAAAATCTTTTGCCTCATCAGGTAATTCTTCATATTTAGTGAGGTTTTTTGTTGGAGATTTCCACCCTGAAAGATTCTCATATATAGGGTTTACATTTTCTAAGTCCATGCACTCGCCAAAAATAGGATCGGTACTAGCATCATATGCTTTGCATATTTTGATTTCATCAAGTCCATCCAGAACATCTATTTTTGTAAGACATAGCCCTGAAATACTGTTTGTTTGAATAATTCTTTTCATTAGAACTGCATCAAACCAACCGCATCTTCTCGGCCTTCCTGTTGTTGCACCAACCTCACCACCCGTTTTAGCGATGTATTCTCCAAGGTCATCATAGATTTCCGTTGGCATTGGCCCTTCTCCAACTCGAGTGACGTATGCTTTTATAACGCCTAAAATATTACCCACATCTAAAGGTCCGCAGCCTGCTCCAGCGGCTATGCCAGATGGAGAGCAATTGCTTGAAGTAACAAATGGATATGTACCTTGATCAATATCTAATAAAGTTCCTTGTGCGCCTTCAAATAAAACTGATTTTTCTTGCTCATTGAGTTTTTTTATTAGCATCGATACGTCAGCTAGCATTGGTTTTACTTTTTCACCGAATGCTAGGTTTTCATCTATTAGGCTATTTAATGACAAAGCTTCTTTGCCAAAGAATTTTTCTATTGAAAAATTATAAAAGTCTAAAGTTTCCTCTAGTAAAGGTCTGAGCTGATTTTCACTTAGCGTATCAACAACCCTGATTGCTCTTCTAGCAACTTTATCTTCGTATGCAGGCCCTATACCTCTTAGAGTAGTTCCAATGGTTTTCTGGCTATTAGACTTTTCTTTATAAAGATCTATTAGTTGATGATAGGGCTGAATCAAAACGCAAGCAGGGCTGATTTTTAATCTATCAGTGATGCCAGAGGTCACATTGCTAATTTCGTCTATTTCAGAAAAAAGAGCTTCATAAGAAATGACCACACCCTTTCCTATTAGAGATAATGAATCTTTATGACAAATTGATGAGGGGAGCAAATGGAGGACAATTTTTTTTCCATCTATGATCAGCGTATGGCCAGCATTATGACCACCTTGATATCTACAAGCTGCGCCAAAATTACCTGCTAGGAAATTTACAATTTTACCCTTTCCTTCGTCACCCCATTGCAGTCCTAAAATGGCTGTGTTTGAAAAAGTCATATTTTTTGGTTTAGTTTAGCAAGTGAAGAAACGTTAATATCGAAACCGATAGCTTCTCGTACAATATTATTTTGAATACTTTTGTATTGGCCACCTTTTGCAACGGAAAAACCAAATCCTGAGACATGAACCGAAAAAACCAGTCCAGAGTGATAATCGAATCCTGGAAAATCTGAAAAATCCAAATGATAGTCAGTTGAAGGAGGCAAATTTTTAACTATTTTTTCTATTTTTCTTGCTGAATCCTGAAAAACTTTATTTTTATGCTTCTTCAAATATTTAAGACATTCAATTTTACCGTTAACTCCAATAAGGTCTTTTATCTCCATAAAACTTTTATTTTTTAAGCCATTAGAATTAAAAAACTCTTTCAGATCTGTTTTTGATTTAGATGAAATGATTTTTTTTAGCATTATCTTTTCATTAAAAGATAAACCTAGTGCATTTAAAAGTTCTTCCATAGGCTCTGTTCTACCCAATGAAATAGTCAATTTATGCTTTCCAGTTTTTTTTAAGCTAAGTAACATTAGCTTAATCAATTCTATTTCGTCAGAAATTGTAATTTTTCCAAAGATTTCTACACCTGTTTTATAGGCTATTTTTGATTTTGTTAATGAGTCTTTGCTCTTTCTTAAAGTTTCTCCGAAATAACAATATTTCTTTTTTGTTTTCGCACCTTGTTGAAGATCAATCCGGGCTATTTGTTGAGAAATATCAGGTCTTATAGAAATATCTTTTAAATTTTCATCAGAAAAACTGTAAGCATAATCCTTTAGAGCCACATTAGCGTTTCCACCAATGACCTCAGAAAATTCAATCAAAGAAGGTATGACGAGTTCAAAGTTATTTTTGTAAAAATGATTTAGAAATAGTGAACGAAGATTTTCTAGTTCTTTGGCTTTAGCACCTACAAAATCTTCCGTACCATCTGGAAGGCCTGAGTTGGACGTAGACATTTTTAGTTATTCTGATTTTTTGCCTTTGGAACTATCCAAGTACTTGAAAAAGTCGCTATCGGGATCAATAAGAAGTACATCAGATTTGTTTTCAAAAGTAGCTTGATAAGCTTTTAAACTTCTAGTGAATTCATAAAATTCAGGATCCTTATTATAGGCATCTGCATAAACCCCAGTGGCTTTTGCATCGCCATTACCTCTCAGTTCTTCTGCTTTTTTGTAAGCTTCCGCAAGTATAATTGTTCTTTCGCGATCTGCATTTGCACGAATACCTTCTGCTATTTCTGTGCCTTGTGCTCGAAGCTCTTGAGCAAGTCTTTCTCTTTCTGTTCTCATTCTGTTGTAAACAGATTCGTTTACTTCTGATGGTAATTCAATTTTTTTAACTCTCACGTCTAAAACTTCAATACCAAGTTCTCCGGCTGCTACTGTGTTGAGATCAGTTGTTAGAATTTTCATCAGTTCGTCTCGTTCGCCAGAAACTACTTCTTGGACAGTCCTTGTACCAAATTGGTTCCTTAGGCCCTCATCCACCCTTTGAGTCAGCAATGTTCTCATTGCACTTAACTGTCCTCCAGATGAAGTTATGTAAAACTGTTCGTTATTTGTAATGCGCCATTTAACAAAAGCGTCAACAATAAGTCTTTTCTTTTCCGCTGTAAAATAAGGCTGTGGCAAAGCGTCTAGAGTCAAAACTCTTGAGTCGAATTTTTTAACTGTGTGATAAATAGGGATTTTAAAATGCAAACCAGGATTAATTTTTGGCTCTACAATTTCCCCAAATCTAAGCAGAATTGCAGTCTGTTTGTCATTTACTATATAAACGACATTGCTAACAATTACCAAGATAATTAAAGTGATAATTCCTAAATTTAAGTTTAATGACTTCATGTTACCTTCTGTCTTGTCTTCTTCTTAATTCTTCAATAACTCGGTCAGTAATCTCTTGAATTTCTGATCCAAGAGTTGTTGGAGCTTGAGTTGTTGAAGATTCATTTTTTGATCGCCTATTAGGATCTAGTGAAGCTGCTGCAATTTGATCTAAAGGGAGATATAAAATGTTATTGCCCTCTTTAATATCAATCATCACCTTGGTGCTGTTATTCATAACAGATTGAACTGCATCTAAATATAATCTTTGTCTGGTAACTTCTGGAGATTTTGAATATTCAGTAAGCAGTTGATCAAATCTTGATGCTTCCCCTTCAGCTTCGGATATGACTTTTTGTTTATAACCCTCAGCGTCCTCGACGGCTCTTTTAGCTTCACCTCTTGCTATTGGGACAACCTCATTTGCATAGGTCTCTGCTTCATTTCTAAGCCTGACTTCATCTTCTCTAGCTTTTACTACATCATCAAAAGCCTCTTTAACTGCTTCCGGTGGTCGGGATTCCCTAATTGATACTGCTACTACCTCAATTCCAGTTTTGTAAGTGTCTAATCTAGTTTGTAGTCGAGACTTAACATCCATAGCTATTTGCTCCCTACCTACTGTAAGAGTGCTATCCATAGTAGTACTTCCCACAACATGTCTTAATTCTGCTTCTGAAGCTTGAGCTAAACTATCTTCAGGAGCTGAAGCTTCAAGAAGAAAAAAAACTGGGTTAGATCGTTTGTATTGAACAGCAACTTCAACATTAACTATGTTTTCATCTTTTGTAAGCATCGATGAATTAGTGGTGTGAGTGAATAGTTTTTCTGTATTCACGATAAATCTATTATCTACAAATGGCGGATTCCAATGAATCCCAGGTCCCTTTGTGGTTGAATATTTTCCAAATCTTAAAACTACTGCTTCTTCTTGAGCATCAACCGTGTAAATACCAAAAGCTGAATATAAAAGAACTATGGCAATTAATACCGAAGGTAGAATTTTTTTAATACCTCCATTTCCATCTCCTGAGCCGCCTCCGAAGATTGATTTGATCTGTGCTCTAAATTTTTTGATTAGTTCATCAATATCTGGGGGAGGATTATTATTTCTACCCCATGGATCTCTTGAACCGTTGTTATTTCCTTGATCATTCCATGACATAACTTCATTCTAAGTTGTTAATAGAAATAATGGAATTCAATTTTTGATAATAGATAGAATCTTCATAACCTTATCATCTTCATCTGAAAAAAATATTTCATCTAGATTGAATTTTTTAAGCCAAGTTATTTGTCTTTTAGCCAGTTGGTAAGTCGCATTCGTAGCTAATTCAATCATCTCTTCCTGAGAAATTTTATCTTTTATAAAATCTACTGCTTGTTTGTAACCTACCGTCTCGAGGACTTTTATTCTTTTTCCGCTGCTGTTTTCTAATATATTTTTTGTTTCTTCGATTAAACCCAATTCAAGCATTCCCTTAAATCTTTCTTTTAATTCCTTTTTAAAAGTTTTTTTGCACCTTGGCACAATCGCGAAAGAGAATTTTTGATAATCTTGAACGACGCTCTTTTCTTTAAGACTTTTAAGCTCACTAAAAGTGCTTTTGGATAGATGGTTAACTTCTAGTGCTCTAAGTATCCTTTGTGAGTCGGAATCTTTTATTGTTTTTGCTGCATCGGGATCTATTTCATTAAGCCTTCTATGCATAAATTTCCAACCTTTGTTTTTAACCTCTTCTTCAACTTTTTCTCTAAATTTAATATTCTTATTTGGTAATTTGGATATGCCATTGATTAATGAATGAAAATACATCATTGTTCCGCCAACAAAAATTAAATCCTCTTCTAAATTTAATATTTCTTTAGAGGTTTCAATGAGAAAATCTTTAACCGAAAAGTCTTCCTCAAGGTCTAAAATATTTATCAACCCATGGTAAATTTTGCCCAGGATTTTTTGATCAGGTTTATTGCTACCGATATTTGCGCCCTTGTATATCTGAACAGAATCAACGCTAATTATTTTTGACGGAAAATGCTTACTTATTTCTATTGCAAGGTCGGTCTTGCCGCAATGAGTGGGTCCTAAAATAGAAATTGCTTTATTCACGTTTTTTTGGTTTTATTTTAGGGTAATTAAAGTTCAAAGGGAGATAAAGATGTCTATGCAATTTGCAAATGTTTGGGAAAGAGTAGCTGATACAGTTGGCGATGAAATTGCTTTGATTAATGGAGACAAAAAATCTAGTTGGTCTTCTTTTGACTCAAAAGCAGCAAAAATCGCAACCATTCTAGAGGAGCACGGTTTAAAGTCTGATTCAAAGGTAGGAATTTATCTTCATAATTCAAATGAATACCTAGAAGCCCAATATGGAGTTTTTAAAATTGAGGGTGTCCCAATTAATGTAAATTACCGCTACAAAGAGAATGAGCTAATCTATCTTTTAGATAATTCAGATGCCGAGGCAGTTTTTTTTCAGGGTTGTTATGCAGATAGAATTAAAGCAATAAAGGATCAACTCCCAAAAATAAAAGTTTTTATTCAAGTTGATGACGGTAGTGAACCTTTAATGCATGGAGCAATAGATTTTGAAAATTCAATTTCTAGCTCGAAAGAACAAAAAAGATTCAACCGAACGGATGAAAATATATATATGCTCTATACCGGTGGCACTACCGGTATGCCAAAAGGAGTAATGTATAAACATGGAAGCTTTATTCCTTCAATGTTGAAGACAGCATTTGCAATGGGTTTTGAGGTTCCTGAAGACATTAGTGATTTAGAAAAGATTGTTAGTCAGGCAAAAGAAAACGATGCTTTAACAGTTAGCATGCCGGCTTGTCCCTTAATGCATGGAACCGGAATGTGGCTTGGTGCCTTTTTACCCATGTTTAGCGGCGGTTCTGTTGTCACAATTAGTGATCTAGGATTGAATCCAAAAAATGTTTGGCAAGAAATAAATAAACATAAAGTCAATAGTTTGGTAATAGTTGGAGACGCTTTTGCAAAACCTTTACTGGATGAATTAAAAGAGGCTAAAGAAAAATCTATTCCTCATGATATTTCTAGTTTGAGAGCAATGATTTCCAGTGGCGTGATGTGGAGCTCGGAAATTAAAGATGGTTTGCTCGAAATGCACGACATGACCCTTTTTGATGCGATGGGTTCAACTGAGGGAGGAATGGGCTCTTCGGTTTCAAATAGAGAAATGCCTGCAAAAACTGCAAAATTTGCTCTTAACCCAGGAGTTATAGTTTTGAGTGATGACGGCAAAGAAGTTGAAGCAGGAAGCGAAGTAATGGGGAAAATTGGAACAAGCGGACTTGTACCTGAAGGATATTTCAAAGATGAAAAAAAATCTGCTGAAACCTTTAAAGAAGTCAATGGTGTGAGGTATAGCTTTCCAGGAGATTATGCAACTATTAATGCTGATGGCACCATAAATCTTCTTGGCAGAGGTAGTAATTGCATAAATACAGCTGGAGAAAAAGTTTATCCCGAAGAAGTCGAAGAAGCTGTCAAAAAACATCCCAATGTTTATGACTGTCTAGTTGTTGGCTTGAAGGACGATAAATTTGGACAGCGAGTTGTTGCACTTGCATCACTTGAAACGCATGGTGAGCTAGAAGAAGGGGAGCTAATTGATTTTACTAGAGAGCAAATTTCTGGTTATAAACTTCCTAAACAAATTCTCTTCGTTGATGAAGTGATGAGAGCTCCTAATGGGAAAGCAAACTATAAATGGGCCAAAGAAGAAGCAGAAAAAAAACTTAGCTAAAGTGCTTCGTCGCCAGTTTCTCCTGTTCTAATTCTGACTGCTTTTTCGAGATCATAAACAAAAATCTTGCCGTCCCCTACTTTTCCAGTATTGGACACAGATGAAATAGCGTTAATTACAGAATCTGTATCTTCATCTCTTACAGCTAGCTCAATTTTTGTTTTGGGTAAAAAATCATTTCTATACTCGGTTCCACGATAAAGTTCAGTTTGGCCTTTTTGACGACCAAAACCCTTAACTTCTGTAACAGTCATTCCTAAAGCTTTTACTTCCGAAAGAGCAGTACGAACTTCTTCTAATTTAATTGGTTTTATAATTGCAGTGATAAATTTCATTAATCCCCTAAAAATAAAATAATACACTCTTCTTTTAAAAAAAAATAATCACTTTTAATTAGGTTGTAACTAATACAACCAAAATTAAGGTTATAAAGGAAGGTATTCGAAAGCTCTTAGAGACGCCCCTTGTCTTTCTTTAAAATAAACATCTGTTTTTTTGGAAATTCTATCTGAGTCTGTAGCTAATTGCTTTTTCCAAATATCTTTAATTTCTTCAACTGAAACGGCAACATTAAGAATACCCATATCTATAAGGTCTTCTGCAATTTCTTGAAAGTTGTAAAAGCTTGTACCAGAAGAAATTGGAAGTGAAAACTTTACAGCTTCCAAGAAATTTTGCCCTCCTCTGGGAATTAAACTTCCTCCTATGAAAGCAATGTCTGCTAGCGAAAATAAATTTTCCAAATATCCAATTTCATCAATTAAATTAATTTTTTTTGTATAGTCAATTTTAAATTCATTTTTAGAAAATAAAGATAGATTGGTACCATTTTTTTTAATTTCTCTTAAAATTTTTGGAACTCTTTCAGGATGTCTTGGAGCAAGAACTAAAATTGCTTCTTTAAGGTCAAGCATTTCAAAGGCTTTAACTAAAATCTTTTCTTCAGGATCATGAGTACTAGCGCAAAGAATTATTTTTTTTTCTTGTTTATCGGTTTTAAATTTATTTTTTTTATTAGCTAATGAAACTGAATCAAACTTAAATGAGTAATCTTTTTTTATTCTATCTTTATCAACACCAAGCTCAATAAATCTTTCTTGATCTCTAATTCCTTGACAAATTGTATAATCCAGCTTGGAAAAAACTCCTCCAAGAATAGGCAATACTGATTTATATCTTCTAAAAGATTTTTCTGACATTCTCCCATTAACCAAAAAAACCTTTGTTTTTTGTTCATGCAAAAAATTAATCAAATTTGGCCATATTTCAGTTTCTAAAATAAAAGTAATTTTTGGCTGCCAAATTTTAAAAAATCGTTTTGTACAGAAATGTAAATCAAAAGGCATGTATTGATGCAATACCGAATCGCCATAAAGTCTTCTAATTGTTGCGGAACCAGTCTGAGTTGTGCAGGTTATGAGAAGTTGGTGATCAGAAAATTTTCTTAAAATCTCTTTGACAAATTTTCTACTAGCTAGCACTTCTCCAACAGAAACTGCATGAACAAGGATAACTGGCTTAGAGCTTTTTTTAACATTATTTAAAGAAAACCTTTCGAAAACTCTTGAAAGATTTTCACCAAAACGCAGTGATTTATACAAACTTCTAAAGAGTATAAAAGGAAAAATTAACGTATAAATAAAGTTATAGGTTTTCATCAGAAATGATTTTCTTATTTGTACTATGAATAAGCAAATTGTTAAAAGTATAATTACTTTAAAATGAAAATTCTTTTACAAATTTTTCTTCAACTTTTAAGCCTTCTTCCTTTTAAGTTTCAAATGTTCTTAGGAAAACTCCTTGGTAGGCTTTTATATAAAGTTTTAAAAAAAAGAAAAAAGGTTGTTACTTGGAATATTCACAAGTGCTTTCCAGATTTTAGTGAAAGTGAAACCACTGAGCTTGCAAAAGAGAATTTTGTTCGCATAGGTCAGGCTGTTTTTGAAATATGTAATTCATACTATTGGTCTGATAAGAAATTTAAAAAAAAGATTAAAAATATAGACGAATTCAAAAAAAAGATAGAAGCCATTAAAACTTCTAATAATCTTTTATTAGTGCCTCATACGGGAAATGTTGATTTTGTAGTAAGAGCCCCATCTTTATTTCTTAAGGTCAATGGAATGCATAGATCTGCAGAAAATAAACTCTGGGACAAGATTATGACTGAGGGTCGTAAAAAATTTGTAGACAAAATATTTCTACCCAATGAAGGAAAAAAACTTCTTGATACTTTGAATGAAGGTGAGTCTGTCCTTTATGCACCTGATCAGGATTATGGTTTTAAAAATTCGATCTTTGTAGATTTTTTTAATCACAAAGCATTAACAGTTGTTTTTCCATCAATTTTAGTAAAAAGAACAAATTGCAAAGTATTTTTATTAACTCTTGTAAAAGAAGGCAATGGATATTTAGCAGACATAGAGGAATTAATGCTAGAAGGAGAAGATCCAGCTCATGATTTACGAATAATTAACTCAGCTATAGAAAAATTTGCTCAAAACCATAAATCTGAATATTACTGGATACATAGAAGGTTTAAAAATCGTCCAGAGGGAGAAAATAATTTTTATCCAGATGATGCTCTTAGAGAATACTGGTTATAAATAAACAACAATATTATCTATTAATCTGACTTTCTTATAAATCACAGCAACCGCTATAAGAAATTCATCAGTTTTTTTTGTCACCAAAGACAAATTCTTTGCATCAACGATCTCTAAATAATCAATTTCAAAGCCAGCCTTCTCCAAAAGGTTTGATGCCTGATCTTTTAAAGAATCCAATGAGGATATCTTTAGTGATTCTGCAAGATTAAGAATGCAAGAATAAATCTTTCCACAATGTTTTCTATCTTCTTCTGAGAGATAATTATTTCTGGACGACATTGCCAGACCTGATTTTTCTCTTACGATGGGTAAAGAAACTATATCTGTCTTGATTTTTTTTGTACTAACATAATCCTTTATAATTAATTGTTGTTGATAATCTTTTTGTCCTAATAAACAGGCATTAGGTCTTATTAAGCTTAAAAACTTATCAATTATTGTTAATACTCCATGAAAATGTGTAGGTCTTGATAGGCCGCAAAGGGTATCGGAAAAGTTAGGATTTATGATTTCTAGATTTTCAGCAAAATTAAGTTCCGGAAGAAATAAATAGTTACAATTCAAATTTTCTAAAAGTTTTATATCTTCCGCGAGTGTCTTTGGATAACTTGAAAAATCTTCATTATCTCCAAATTGTAAAGGGTTTATAAAAATTGAGGTAATGGCTTCTAAATAATTTTCTTTTGCATACTTAATTAGAGATAAGTGGCCCTCATGAAGATTGCCCATAGTGGGAACAAAAGCTAAAGGGCGATTAAAATTGATAGACTTAAGATCCTTACTAGACTTTATAACTTCCATTAAAAATTATCTTTAAAAAGAATTTTCAGGAGATGGGAAATTCATATTTTTAACTTCTGAAACATATATTTTGAAAGCTTCAGAAATTGAATTAGCTTCATTCATGAAATTCTTTACAAATTTAGGTTGATTGTCCCAAGAATACGCACCAATTAGATCGTAACAGACCATTATTTGACCATCTGTAGCTGAGCCTGCGCCAATTCCTATTGTGGGAACTTTAAGAGTTGAGGATATTTCTTCGGCCAAAATTGCTGGTACACATTCCAAAAGAATTATTTCTGCTCCTGCATCTTCGAGTTGCTTTGCCTCAGACAAAATTCTATTTTTATCTTCGAGATCTCTTCCTTGAACATGATACCCGCCCAATCTATTAATTGACTGAGGAGTAAGACCCAAATGGGCACATACTGGGATGCCTCTTTGAGATAAAAGCTCAGTTGTTTTTAGAATCCATTCACCTCCCTCAACCTTTATAGAATTAGCTCCAGCTTGCATCAGGCGCATAGCATTATCATAGGCAAGATTTTCAGTTGCATAGCTCATAAATGGCATATCTGCCATTATGTGGCTTTTCAAATTTCCTCGCTTTACGCATCTCAAGTGATAAAGCAGATCTTCCATTGAAACAGGTATTGTAGAGTCATGACCTTGAACAACCATTCCCAAGGAGTCTCCTACTAAAATTAACTCTACTCCTGCTTCAGACATCAATCTTGATAAAGAGGCATCGTATGCAGTTAAACATGCAAATTTAGATTTATTCTTTTTATGATTTCTAAAGTCTTCAATGGTTATGATATTTGTCATGGTTTTTTAATGAAGTTTAAAATTTTGCCACATAATAAGTCTTTTTCTTCCATTGGAAAGAAATGACTACCTTCTATTTTTTCAAAAAAATAACGAGGGTTGTTTGAAAGTAAATCTAATATCTCTGGAGAAAGTGTTGAGCCAACAGATGCATAAGGTACATAAATTTGATGATTTAATTTTTTTATGAAATTTGTTCTTGCAGCATATGAAACTGCAAAGGTTTTTGCCTCCCATTGGGGATTACAACTAAGATTTATTTGATTATTTTCTGATACGACACCTCCATTTATGTATGCCATTAAAGATTCTTCTGGCCAATGTTTAAATGCGCCTCTACCCTGATAATGATTAAAAATTTCTTCTTTATCTGAAAATATTGATCTTCTTTTTTTTGCATTGTTAATCATTTCACTAGCGCGATTTTTTTTAAAAAAACTCAATAATGAATTAAAAGTTTTATTCGATATATTAAAAAAAGGAATTTGAAATTTCAAACTTTGAGGTTGGAGAACAGGGTCAATAAGAATACTTTTGCTTATTTTATCTCCAAAGTCATTAGCTACTTTTGCAGCCACTACTCCCCCCATGGAATGTCCCATTACAATATTTTCAAGTGATAGAAACTGACTAAGAAAATTTTTTCCATCTAAAAAATAAGTATTCCAAGAAGTTAATTCTGATGGAACTGCGGAAGCGTTAGAAAGTCCATGCCCTCTTTGATCTAAAGCATAAATTGAATATTTATTATCCAGTAACTCGCTCAATTTCAAAAAAAGGGGTATGTAAGTTTCAGCATTAAATCCCGTAGCATGAAAGAAAAAAATATTTTTATCTTCTTTTTCGCCTTCTAGATGAATGAAAGAAAAACTATCTTTAGAAATTTTAACTTCTTTTCTTTTTACTTTAACCATTGATATTATTATTTAGTGATAGATGTAAAAGGCTTCCTAAGTGATAAAGAGGCTAAAAAACTACAAGAATTATTTCTAAATGTCCACCACCTAGGTGCAGTTTTAGAAATCGGAACCTATTGCGGTAAGTCAACATTAAATTTTGCGCATGTTGCCAAAAAAATTAACGGACTTGTTTTTACCGTCGATCACCATACAGGTTCTGAAGAACACCAACTTGGAGAGGAGTACCACGATGAAGATCTTTTCGATAAAAGACTGAATAAATTTAATACTTTGCCTGAATTTTTGAAAAATATAAGATCTTCAAATTTAGGTCGATTTATAATTCCTTTGATAAATAAATCTTCTGAAGCTTCGGAAACATTTTCAGAGTTGATCAGTATGCTTTTCATAGATGGTGGCCATTCTTCTGAAGCTGCTTTTAGTGATTACAATTCTTGGAAAGATAAGATTAGCTCAGGAGGACTTCTTGTAATACATGACGTTTTTCCAAATCCCGAAGATGGAGGCAGACCTCCTTTTGAAATTTATTCTGCTGCCCAAAAATCTAAAGAGTTTGATGACCTTGGTATTTATGAAACTTTAGGAATCTTAAAAAAGATTTAATTTAGAATTTAAAAAAATCTCCTGAAGGACTAAATTTATTTATTGAATTACCGGCAAGAATAGCAGCTCCCATGGTCCAGCTAGGTTTTTCAATAGGCCAGAATTTTTTATCTTTATAAACATATCCTGTCCATAATAAACCGTCATCACCTATTAAATTAAAAGTATCTTGTAATATTTTTTCTGCTTCATTAATTAGGCCAATTTTAGTTAATGCTAAAACTAATTCTGCGGATTCAGCTGCAGTTACCCAAGGCTCTTCCTGAACACACTTACATCCCAATCCTTCAACAACGAACTCGTCCCATTTGTCTCTAATTTTTTCTATTGACTCTGATTCGGAGAAAGCTCCAGACAAAATTGGGTAGTACCAATCCATACTATAACGCTCTTTACTTTCCCAATTTCTATCAAACCTATGCGGTTTATTTTTCAAACAATCTCTTAAATTATTTATTTGAGTATTAGAAACTTTATCCTGTTTATTTATTTCGTTTGCAATTTTTTTATAACAAAGAAGACTCATATAAATTGATGAACATCCAGTTTTGAGAGAATCGTCTAACCATTTTTTTCCATCTTTTGCCCAAAAAAAATCTCCATATTCTGATTGTGCTGAA
>Ga0228615_1000688_pt1 | contig 18061 bp, 20 predicted proteins | sample 16DmetaG_FD_190530 | JGI IMG/M metagenome (GOLD analysis project Ga0228615, IMG submission 190530) | Seawater microbial communities from Monterey Bay, California, United States - 16D | ecosystem: Environmental > Aquatic > Marine > Coastal | place: USA: California | collected 2016-10-17
ATTACTAAAATTAAAGGCATCGGACCTTGGACGGCTCAATGTTATATGCTTGCTTCTTTAAATAGAGATGACGTTTGGCCGATAGCAGACTTAGGTTTGATGGAGGCTGTAAAACGAATAAAAGGATTTAAAAAAAGACCTTCAGAAGAAGATATGGAAAAAATATCCCAGATTTGGAGGCCGTATAGAAGTACTGTAGCTAATGTGCTATGGGCATCTTACGACTGATTTTAAAAATGAATAAAATCTCTATAGACTAAATAAATGTTTAAAACTTACCGAAATTTAAAAAGCTTACATAGCCTGTATGAACAGAATTTCGTTTTAATAAATAAACTCTCAGGCGAATTGAACAAGCATAATAAGTTTTCCTTTCAGGTTGGGAATCTTGAAATAAAAACTCAGGTAAGTATTTCGAAAAAGAAACTATCAAATTTTACTGACGAATTAGAATTCTTAATCAACGATGTTACCGGAATCAAAGACATCATCATCAAATGCAGAACCTATAACGAAGCTAAAATGATGGAAGTGATTGAATTCCAAAATTTTCATAAAGATTTGTTATCAATTTTTAAGTTTAAAAAAATAAATTTTGAAAGAGATGAGCGTCTTCAATGGAATCTTTTTATGAATCAATTTTTGATTTATTCTATTCTTCATGGAAGAGCAATTGAAAATTATTTACCTTCATGGATTCAATAGTTCAGCAAAATCAAAGAAATCAAAAATTTTAGATTCCTATTTGGAAGAGAGCCTGTTCAATTTTGAGTCTCCCAACTTAAAAACCTCTCCGAAAAAAGCTATCTCACAAATAGAAGAAATTATTAAGAAAAGTTCAAAGAGGATATGCGTCATAGGGAGTTCTTTGGGAGGCTTATATGCTACTTTTGTGGCAGATAAATATAACCTCAAATCTGTGACGATAAATCCTGTAGTAGATAATCATATTATCGGAATGAAAGACCTAGTAGGTATTCATAAAAACTTTCATAGCAATGAAGAATATGAATTTACAATGAAAGATTATTCAGATTTACAAAAGTTAGGACTAAAAAATTTAAAAGAACCCTTGAATCACTTCTGTCTTATAAAAATGTCAGATGAAGTTTTGGATCATAATCTAACAAATAGGTATTTTTCTAAATCTTATATTCTTAGCGAAAAAAGTGGAAATCATAGTTATGAAGATTTTTTTGAAAAAATTCCTTTAATTTTAGACTTTATGAACTAAAATAGTGCAAATTAAGCACTAAATAAAGACAAAAAATGCACTATTTTATAGCAATTACTTTGCTAACATTTTTCTTCTAATTTCATTTACACGGAGAATAAAATGACAGACTTTAAAACGTACGAATATATTTGGCTTGATGGATACACTCCTGAAGCAAATATGCGAAGTAAAGTAAAAGCTACCGACGAGGATACAGCTCCAGATTGGTCTTTTGATGGTTCATCAACACAACAAGCAGATGGGGGTAGTTCAGATTGTCTTCTATTGCCTGTTCAAACTTATGAAAATCCTAATGGGCATGACCTTGTGATGACTCAAGTACAAACATCTGATCATGCTACTCACCCGTCAAATTTTAGAGCTGCAGCTGAAGAAGTAGTGTCTGACGATTGGTGGTTTGGTTTTGAACAGGAATTTTTCTTTACCGATCCAAAAACTGGTGAACCTCTTGGTTGGGAAGATGGTACACCTGAAAGAGAACAAGGCGAATATTACTGTGGTGTAGGTGCTAGTAATGTTGTAGGTAGAGAAATTTCTGATGCTCATTTACACGCTTGTCTTGATTTAGGAATCACCTTAACAGGAACAAATGCTGAAGTTGCTTTAGGACAATGGGAATACCAGTGTCTTGGAAAAGGAATCAAAGCAGCAGATGACTTATGGGTCAGTAGATACCTGCTTTTCAAAATAGCTGAAGAATTTGGCGTTGGAGTTAATATCCACCCAAAACCAAAAAAAGGGGATTGGAATGGCTCCGGTATGCATACTAACTTCTCAAATGAAGAAATGAGGTCAAAAGGTTCAAAAGAATTATTTGAAGGAATGTGTGAAAAACTAGGAAAAGTTCACGATGAAGGGATTGCCTCTTACGGTTCTGATAATGACATGAGGCTTACAGGACTTCACGAAACTCAGAAAATAACTGAATTTTCGTATGGAGTTAGTGATAGAGGAGCTAGCATAAGAATTCCAGTTTATACAGTTGAACATGACTGGAATGGATATCTGGAAGATAGAAGACCGGCTTCTAACGCAGATCCTTACAAAATTTTAGCGCACATCGTAGGTACGTTAACTAAATAAATCTCTAGGTGTAAAGTGTTTGAGACCCAAGGATTAACCCATACAAAAAAGGTTTTACGGCTAATCCTAGGTCTTAGGCAAAATTTATCCAGCCAAAATCTAAAGTAATTTCTTAAGGATGATTTTTTTTGAAAATGTTTTAGATGAATTATCTGCAAAAATTCTTATAACAGATGAAAATTTAGATGTTTTATTTTTGAATAAATCTGCAGAAGATTATTTATGTACTTCTCTAGATGAATCTAGAGGAAAAAATATTGATCTAGTTTTTAAAGAAAAAAACAGTAACGAGATAGAACTCCAAGAAATTATTGAGAAAAAAAAATCTTTAAAACGTCATATAACAACAATTTTTCTAAAAGATAATCTTCAAAAAAAAACATCTTTTAATGCCTCTTTTTTTGCTAACGAAGATTTTAAAGGGATTATTTTTGAATTCTTCGATAATTCAAAATCTGAATCAATTGCTGAAAAAATGAAGAAGCGGTCAGCTGCATCAATTACGCAGGCTTTTTCAAGAGGATTAGCACATGAAATTAAAAATCCTTTAAGCGGTATTAGAGGTGCGGCTCAATTACTGTCTCAAAAAATAGAAGATCCTAAGAAAAAAGAATTTGCAAATATTATTCTTAAAGAGTCAGATAGACTCGTAAATATCGTTAACAAAGTTTCCGGTAACAGTTTCAAGTTAGAACAGAATTTTCAAAATATTCATTCTATTCTTGAAAAAATTCCTGCTTTCATAAAGAACATTGAAAATCAAAAAGTTCAAATTGTTAAGGATTATGATCCCAGCTTGCCCTTAATTGAAATAGATAATTCCTTAATTTCACAGGTATTTTTTAACCTTGCAACTAATTCAATTGAAGCTTTCAAAAAGAAAAATACTTCAGGAAAAATTACAATAAGAAGTAGAGTTGCGTATGAGGTTTTCATAAATAACAAAAAATATAATACGGCCTGCCAAGTTGATTTTATCGATAATGGCCCAGGAATTCCTGATGACATTATTGATTCAGTCTTCTTCCCATTGGTTTCATCAAAAGAAATCGCATCTGGTCTAGGATTATCTATTGTCAAAGGAATTATCAATCAGCATGGTGGATCGATAGATTGTTTTAGTGATGAAACAGGAACAATTTTTACGGTGCTTTTGCCCATTACAGAAATTAATTTTGAAAAAACAAAAGCTAACGAGAGAATAAATGGCTAAAAATAAAAAAATCTGGATTGCTGATGATGATGAATCAATTAGATTTGTTTTAGAGTCAGGTTTGTCAGAAGCAGGCTTTAATGTTTCTACTTTTGAAGATGGAAACGAAGTCGTGAATAAACTTGATATCGAATCGCCTCACCTTTTGCTTACTGACCTTAAAATGCCTGGTAGGGATGGCATGGATTTATTAGAAACTTTTCGTAACGAACATCAAAAGGTTCCAGTAATTATCATGACAGCGCATTCTGATTTAGATACCACGGTAGAAGCTTTTGAGGCTGGAGCATGGGATTACATTGCCAAACCTTTTGACTTAAACACCGCTATAGAAAAAATTAATAAAGCTATCTCTGAAAAGAAAAATGTACAAAAGAAACTTTCAGAAAAAGAAGAAATTAGTCTTAGGGCAGGAAAAATTCTTGGTAAATCTTCTGCAATGCAAGATCTCTTCAATTCAATAGGAAAATTATCTCACACTGATAGTACGGTTTTATTAGTTGGTGAGTCAGGAACTGGAAAAGAGTTAGTATCTCAAGCAATCTTTGAACACTCAGAAAGATCTAATAAAAAACTAATTTCTCTAAATGTTGCTGATATACCTGTTGAACTATTAGAGTCTGAATTATTTGGCCACGAAAAAGGTGCTTTCAAAGGTGCGGGTGAACAAAGAATAGGTAGATTTGAACAAGCTGATAAAGGAACCTTATTTTTAGATGAAGTTGGAGATATGCCCTTAGAAACTCAAACGAGGCTAATAAGAGTACTTTCAAGTGGTGAATTTTATAGAATTGGTGGAAATAGCCCTATAAAAGTAGATGTAAGAATAATTGCTGCTACGAATCAAAACTTAGAAGAAAAAGTAAAGAATGGATCCTTTCGAGAGGATCTTTATCACAGGCTTAATGTGATAAAAATAAATTTACCTCCTTTAAGAGATAGAAAAGAAGATATCCTGTTATTAACAAGTTACTTTTTGAAGAAGTTTTCTGAAGAAGCAAAAATTAAAGTTAAGGTTATCAGTAAAGAAGTAGAAGAATTATTTGAAAATTTAATATGGCCTGGAAATGTTTTGCAGTTACAAAATGTCTGTCAGTCTTTAACTTTATTATCCTCAGGCCAAGAGATTTCTATAAGTGATATTCCGAAAGATCTTTCATTGCAACGAAAGGGTCCAGAAATGAGTTGGAGCGATATGCTTGAATCCTGGGCTTCAAAAAAATTAATCAAAGGAGATGATCATATCTTGAATAGTGCTACTCCAATATTCGAAGGAACAATGATCAAAGCTGCCTTGAAGGTAACAAAAGGAAAAAAAAGTGAAGCAGCTAAATTACTCGGCTGGGGAAGAAATACTTTAGCTCGAAAGATTACCGAACTAGACCTTTAATTTATTAGAGGTAATTTTTCTGACACCCAATTATTTATACCGCCTTTTAAAACAAAAACACTAATTTCTGCTTTTTTAAGATCAGAAGCCATGCGGGAAGAATTTGTACCATTTTGACAAACTAATATTACCGGCCTGCCTTCAACTTTTAGTATTTCCTTCTTGCAAGATTCTAAGTCAGGTCCCAAGTGCTTTGCTTGACTTATCTTTCCTTCATCAAATTCTTTTAGAGACCTAATATCTATAACCAGAGCATTTTTTTTATTAATTAAAACAACTCCCTTATGAGGTTCCAAATTCATTGCTTTTGAAATTCTATCCAATAGGTAAAGAGCAAATAATGAAAAGATTAAAGGAATAACAATAAACCAATTGTCGATTAAAAATTCAATAAAATATGGCATAAGCGCGATATGATAAACGTAAAACTGATTTGAAACTATGAATTCAGAAGAAAATTTTTCTAATTTAGTCCTTGTAAGACATGGACAAAGTGAATGGAATGCAAAGAATCTATTTACGGGCTGGAAAAATCCAAGTCTGACCGAAAAAGGTTTGGAAGAGGCGAAAATCACAGGAAAAAAAATAAAAGAACAAAATATTATTTTTAATATCCACTTTACCTCAGAACTTAAAAGGGCTCAGTTGACAGGAGAAATAATTCTTTCTGAAATTGCCCAAGAGTCGATAGAAACAGTTAAAAATATTGCTTTAAACGAAAGAGACTATGGCGAGTTGTCAGGTCTAAATAAAGACGAGTCGAGAAAAAAATGGGGAGAAGAACAAATACATATTTGGAGAAGATCTTTTGATCAGCCTCCGCCCGGGGGAGAAAGCCTGAAAGACACGGCTGATAGAGTAATTCCATATTTTGAGAAAGTCATTGAGCCTGTGCTTAATGAAAATAAAAATGTATTGATATGTGCTCATGGAAACTCTCTTCGAGCACTTGTAATGTATATAGAAAAAATATCTCCTGAAGAAATAGTTAAAATAGAAATAGCTACGGGTGAACCTATTTTTTATAAATTACAAAACAAAGAATTTATTAGAACTTAGAGTCTTACTTCGAAGCCTTCTTCCTGAAGAGCTTGTTTAACTTTTTTAATTGAAATTTCCTCGTAATGAAAAATACTTGCTGCAAGTAAAGCATCAGCTTTTCCAAGCTTTACAGCATCAACTAAATGAGAGAGCTCTCCGGCTCCTCCAGATGCAATAACAGGAATAGATAAATTGTTTGAAAGCTCCTTATACAAGTTGTTATCAAAACCACTTTTAGTCCCGTCTTTGTCCATAGAGGTCATGAGAATTTCGCCTGCACCTAAATCTTGACCTTTTGTCGCCCATTCAACAGCATTTAAGTCGGTTTTGTTTTTTCCACCATGTGTATAGACGTTCCAGTTTTCTCCATCCTGTTTAGCATCTATAGCCAAAACAATACATTGAGCTCCATACTCTTTGGAGGCCTTTGCTATCAAATCTGGATTTAAAATCGCGCTTGTATTAATTGAAACTTTATCAGCGCCCGATTTAAGAAGCATATCAATATCTTTGAGAGATTTTATTCCTCCTCCAACAGTAAAAGGAATGAAGACTTGTGACGCTATTGATTTCACAGTCTCAATTGTTGTGGAACGCTCTTCAAAAGATGCATCGATATCCAACATGCATATCTCATCAGCACCTTCAGCATCATATCTTTTAGCAGCCTCTGCTGGATCTCCAGCGTCAACAATATCCTTAAAATTAATACCTTTAACTACTCTTCCACCTCTGACATCTAAGCAAGGGATAATTCGAACTGCTAAACTCATTTTTTTTAAAACATCTCTAAAGCTTCTTTGAAGTTTATTTTATTTTCATAAAGCGAAACTCCGCAGATAGCTCCGATAACATTGGAAATTTTTGAAAGATTTATTAAATCGTTTGTATCTTTTACTCCTCCCGAAGCTATGACAGGAAAAGGGGATAATTTTGCAACTTCGGATGTTTCTTTTAAATTTGGCCCAGAAAGCATGCCGTCTTTATTGATGTCTGTATAAATAATCGATTTTATAGGAAGCTCTCTATAAGAATTGATCAGGTCTAAGGCTGATAATTTTGAAGCCTCTGTCCATGCTTCTGCAGCTAAAAAACCGTTCATTGCATCAATGCCCAAAATGACTTTTTCTGGAAAGGTCATACAGGCTTTCGTGAATAGTTCTTTATCCTTTATAGCAATGCTTCCTAGAATTACATAATCAACGCCAGACTCAAAGATTAAATCTAAGGTTTCAAGATCTCTGACTCCTCCTCCCAATTGAAGATTCACATCTGGAAATTCTTTTTTGATCTCTAAAACATATTCTAAGTTTTCAGGTTTTCCTGACTTAGCGCCATCTAAATCAACCAAGTGAAGTCTTTTTGTTCCTTCTTTTATCCAATGCGCTGCTGCATCTATGGGCTTTTCAAAATAAATTTTAGTTGAGGATAAGTCTCCTTTTTGCAAACGAACACATTTTCCACTTTGAATATCAATTGCAGGAATCGGTAACATTTAAATTTTCCAATTGATAAAATTTTCTAAAAATTTGAGACCTATTTCTCCACTTTTTTCCGGGTGAAATTGAGTAGCAAAAATGTTTTCAGTAGCTAACGATGAAACAAACTCTTCTCCGTAATATGTAGTGGTGATACAGACTTTTGTTTTGGCAGCTACAAAAGAATGAACAAAATAAAAAAACTGTTGATCTTCTATTCCTGAAAATAATTCATGTTCTTTTTCAATCTTTACGTTATTCCAACCCATGTGAGGGATTTTCAGATTTTCGTTATTAATATCATTTATTTTGGTGATGCTTCCATTAATTACACCCAAACCCTTCTCTGTACTTTCTTCGCTTGAATCAAAGAGAACTTGAAGACCTAAACAAATTCCTAGAAAAGGTTTCGATTTGATTGCTTCCAATAAAGGAGTGATCATTTCTGTTTCATATAATTTTTTTATGCAAGAGCCCATTGAGCCTTGTCCTGGAAAAACAAGCCTATCGATGCTTTTGAATTTATCAGGAGTATCAACTATTAAAACTTTTGAACCAAGTGATTGAAGAGCTCTAGCTACTGAATGTATGTTGCTGGCTCCGTAATCAACTACTCCTAGGCGCATTAATTTATAACAAGCCTTTAGTCGAAGGAAGAACATCTCCTTTAGAAGGATCTATCATACATGCGGTCTTGAGAGCTAAAGCGAATGCTTTGAATATAGTTTCAGCTTGGTGATGAGCATTTTCGCCTTTGAGGTTATCAATATGAATAGTTGCGAGGGCTTTATTAACAAAACCATGAAAAAATTCTTTTAACAAACTCAGATCGAAATCGTTAATCGATTCTTTTGTGAAATTTACATTCCAACTTAACCCTGGTCTCCCAGAGAAATCTACAACTACCCTTGATAGGGCCTCATCCAAAGGAGCATATGCAGAACCAAATCTGAAAATGCCTTTTTTATCGCCTAGAGCATTATTAAATGCTTCTCCAAGACTAATACCTACGTCTTCTACTGTATGGTGAGCATCCACCTCTAAGTCCCCTTTTGCGTCTAAGTCGATATCAAATCCACCGTGTTTAGATAGCTGATCAATCATATGAACAAAAAAAGGTAGATCTGCTTTTAAATTACTTTCTCCTTTCCCATCTAGAGCTAAAGAAAGTTTGATTTGAGTTTCTTTGGTATTTCTTTCTAATTCAGCTTTACGCATCTTAATCCTCTTTCAAAAAGACATTATAGCGGACAGAAATCAGTAAAATAATAAACATGAATCAATTTTCAAAAAAAATTATTGATTGGCAAAAAAACGAAGGAAGAAATAATCTTCCCTGGCAGAAAAAAAGTGCTTATGAAGTTTGGATTTCTGAAATTATGCTTCAACAAACGCAAGTTGAAACTGTAATCCCATACTATCAGGCATTCATAAAAATATTTCCTGAAATAAAAACTCTGGCTAAAAGCTCTGAAGAACAGGTTATGAGTTTGTGGAGTGGCTTGGGATATTACTCTAGAGCAAGAAATATTCATAAAACTGCAAAAATAATCTTGAATGAATACCAAGGACAATTCCCTCAAGATTTTAAAAATTTAGTTGGACTGCCGGGTATTGGCCCTTCTACAGCAGGAGCAATCCTATCTCTTGCATTTGAGTTGCCCGGCGTTATTTTAGATGGGAACGTAAAAAGAGTAATTACTAGATTTAAAGGCATTACTAATCCAATAGATAACAATGAGACTCAGAAAGAGATGAAAAGTTTTGCTGAAGCATTTTTACCGAAAGATTCATTCAGAGAATATTCTCAAGGAATAATGGATTTAGGCTCTTTGTTGTGCAGGCCAAAAAATCCTGTATGCAATAGTTGTCCTGTAAGTAAAAATTGTCAGGCTTTGAAGTTAGGCATTCAAGAAAAAATTCCATTTAAGAAGACTACCAAACCAAAAAAAGAAAAAAAGATTGATTGGTTATTAATATCTTCGAAAAATAAAATTTTGCTAAAACGAAACGATAGCAAAGGCATCTGGAAAAATTTGTGGCTTTTTCCTGAGAAAGATATTTTGAGTAAAGGTAATATCTCGCTTCTTGAAAAAAAAGAATCACTACCTGAAATTATTCATAATTTATCTCATCAAAAACTTAATATCTCAACGGTCAAATATCAAATAAAAAACAAAGATAGATTAAAGATAGACAGATCCAGTTCCATTTGGGTTAGCAAAGCAGATTCAGTTAAAATGGGGATGCCTAAACCCATTAAAGAGATAATAGAAAATTATTTATGAAAACTGTTTTTTGTAGAAAATATCAAAAGGATTTGCCGAAGATGGATAGAGCACCCTTTCCTGGAGAAAAAGGAGAAGAAATTTTTTCAAGTGTTTCCAAACAAGCGTGGATGGAATGGCTTCAGCAGCAGACAATGCTTGTTAATGAAAAGGAGTTAGATTTATCAAAAAAAGAATCCAGAGACTATCTCAGTCAGCAACTTGAAAACTTCTTAAATAATGAGTCTTTTGATAAGGCTGAAGGTTTTGTCCCTTTAGATAAATGACTTTATTAGCTTGCTAAATATCTATAGAATTTGATTTCTTTTTGCCCAGATAGCTCAGTCGGTAGAGCAAAGGACTGAAAATCCTTGTGTCGGTGGTTCGATTCCACCTCTGGGCACCACCAAAAAATATCTTTAAGCTCTTGCCTTTAGCAAATAAAAAGTAATTCCTGCTGCTACAAATTCAAAAAACATAAAAAATACAAAAATCATATCTGGCAAACCATCTAAAATTAAACTCAACGCCCTTCCTAAACCAATTCCAAGCATGAAGACAAACATGCACCATAAAGCCGGAACCGTTAAACTTTCTTTGAAAGCTCCTAGAATCCATAACGACACACAACCAACATATAGTCCCATTACAGCTCTAAAGATATTGGATAAATTATTATTTTCTACTTCTATCCCATAAAGAATAGGGAGAAACTCTTGTGGATTTAATCCATATCCCAGAGCGGCAGGAAATACGCCGAGTGAAATGAATAATAAAAAATACGATTCTTTAGTCATGGTTACCTTTTATATTTAATAATTTAAATTTACTATAGTTTAATTGTTGTTAACAAAACTTTTATGCAATGTTAATTCATCCTTGTGTAAGATTTAATTATGTCAGAAAAATTACTTTTAGAAGGTTTAAAAGTTATTGATGCGGGAAGTTTTATCGCAGGTCCGGTGTCAACCACGATTCTTTCAGATTTTGGTGCAGAAGTTATTAAGATTGAACCTCCAAAAATAGGTGATAGCTTAAGGCATTTAATTTCTAGAACAAAAAGAGTCAATCCTATTTCAGATAAGGACTATTGTTGGCATTTGACTTCAAGAAATAAAAAAAGTTTGGCTTTAAATCTTGGAAACCCAAAAGGACAAAAAATTTTGCAACAACTGGTAAAGGTTTCTGATGTATTTGTAACCAATATGCCGCAAAGAATAAGGGATAAATTGAAAATTAATGCCTCAGACTTAATCCCTTTAAACGACAGGCTTATCTATGGATCTCTAACAGGCTATGGCGAAGACGGTCCAGACTCGCACAGAACTGCCTTTGATACCATGGCTTGGTGGGCAAGAAGTGGCTTAATGGATATCGTAAGACCATCGGATAATTCAACTCCAGGAATGCCGCCCATAGGCATGGGAGATCAACCTACAGGAGTATCTTTATTCGCGAGCATCATGACAGCTCTCTATAGAAGAGAAAAAACAGGTAAAGGTGGAGAAGTAAATACTTCCTTGATGGCAAACGGCGCATGGTCAAATGGATCTTTCATTCAAGCCGCGCTTTTTGATGCCGATTTTCCTGATAAAAAAACTGAAGTTACTCCTCATCCTTTTGGTGGACGATATGAAACTAAAGATAGCAGATATCTTTTATTAGCAATCATCGATGCAGCCAAAGAATGGCCAAAGTTATTAAAAGCTCTCGATATAGAAGCTTTAAACAACGATGAAAGATTTTCATCTTTTCAGAAAATGAATGAAAATCATCAAGAACTTTATAAGGAACTTGAGAAAATCTTTAAGCAATATGACTTAAATGAAATAGTTGAAAAATTAAGATTCTCTGAAGTCACTTTTGGCGTTCTAAGTAAATCTTCAGATCATAAAAAAGACAAACAATTTCTAAAAAACGAGGTTTTGGTTAACTTTTCAAAGGACAGTTTTGAAACAGAAAACTTAACCGTTAATAGTCCAATATTTCTTAAAGATGAACTCAAAAAAACTCCCTCCAGAGGTCCTGACTTGGGAGAGCATTCCAAAGAAATTCTTTCTGGCATTGGTATAGATTCAAAGGAACTCGACAAGCTTAAAGAAGATGGAGTTATAGATTTTTAAAAAGTAGAGAAAGATACTTTGAAAAAACTGGAATATAATATTAAAAACAGGGGAAATAATGAGAACAATAGAAAATCTATTAGAAGGCTTAATCTATGCCAGCAGATGGCTTTTAGCACCCATTTATATGATTTTGTGTCTTTGCTTGGCACTAATCGCCATAACTACAATTCAACACTTCATTCAATACGCTCCGGGTTTAATGGGTATGAAGTTAAAAGAAGTTCTTTTATTTGTTCTGCAGGTAGTAGACCTAGCTTTAATCGCCAACCTTGTCGTGATGATTATTTTTTCTGGTTATGAAAATTTTATTTCTAAAATCGATGTTGCAAAAGATGATCGAGATAGACCAGATTGGATGGGTACAGTTGATTTTAGCGATCTAAAAATAAAACTGGTTGCCTCAATTTTGGCTATATCTGGAATTGGATTACTTGAAACGTTTCTTAAAATAGCTGGTTCAGGTGATCTTGCGGTAAGTGAAGTAGAAATTAAATGGATGGTTATCATTCATATCATTTTCATAATCTCTGGATTGCTTTTAGCGATGATGGATTATGTAGCCCATCGAAGTAGTAAACATTAAATTTTAAAAATATCTTTTTGCTAAAAGCCAAAAGAATAGAGGTATTACCGCGATACCTATAAATGCTATTGAGGCAGATTGGCTTGTAAGAGCCGCTGTACCTATAAAGGCGTAAATTATTGAAACCAATAAATTACTAACAATCATTACGGTTAGAAAAGTACTCCATTTCATGCCGGCTAAACCAGCGGCTACAGTTGAAATTTCCGCTAGAGCTGGAGCAGGTCTTGCAATCAATAAAATACTGACACCAAATTTTTTTGCTGCCTCTTCTGATCTTTCTAAATCTTCTTGGCTGAGTATTTTTTTTGCTAGAGGCTTCGCAGCATACTTTCCAATAGCAAAGCCAATTATCGAACCGGAAGTAAGCCCTATCCATATAATTGGAATGGATAAATAAAAACCTAGAATAGCCCCTGCAAAGGTATTGGTAACGCCATTTGGAATTGGCAAGAAAACATCAGCTGTCAATGCCAAAATGACCAAGATAGAATTTAAAAATTGATTGTTTCCACTCCATTCAATAAATTCATTTGTTAAGTCAGCTATGGAAGACTCAAAAAGTGACAAGGGTAATATGATGGAAGTCATAACAATTATGATAAAACCGAGAAGCTTTAAAAGGGTGTAGATATTCATCCTTTAGAAATATCATTCATTTTCTTTTAATGTTCTTTTATATAAATTTTCAGCAAATAAAGGCGTTTCTTCTTCATTATGTTTTCTAACAAAATAACTGCCTAATGCTAAAGCAGATAAAATTTTCATAATGAAATTAGGATGTTCTACCAATACAATATTTTGAAATTTACATTCATTTTCAGATATAGAAATTAGACGCATTTCCCATGTGACTTTCACAACAACATGTATTAACTTCATTAACCAAAGGTCAGACCTAGAAACCATCTTAACGTAATCGGGTTCTTTAACTTCTGCTACATAATGTTGAACTAATAAGTTACCTCCAACGCTTTCTACATTGACAGATGTTTGTGTTCCATCCCTATGAATGCTTGATCCAGCAGCAATATGTCCACGTGCTGTAGTTTGATAATCCTTATCTGATAAAGTGAAGACCCAATCATGCAGATTAAATGCTTCCTTGGGCGCATTTAATGGCGCTTCGCAGACAGTTTCAAATAATTTTATATATTTTTTATTTTTAATCTTAGACATTTAAATTGCTCGGTTAAATCTTAGTTTAACATTGATATTTTATGTATTTAAATGTGGCAGTTATACTGTCATTTATGATGTTAAAAAATATATTTTCTTTTTTTGTTTTAATTATATTTCTTGTCTCCTGTTCTGAATTTGAGAGAAAAACAGAAAAAGAGTTAGTTCAAGAAAAATTCGGAAATATCCCTTTAGTCGAATACAAGCCTAGTCCCAATCCAGATAAAAATGCCTATTTTGGCGACTTGCATGTTCACACAGAAAATTCTTTTGATGCCTATACCTTTGGAACTACCTCCTCTCCTGCCGATGCTTACGAATTTGCTAAAGGAAAAGCTATAAAACACCCAACTGGATATGCTATCCAATTAAGTCGACCTTTGGACTTTTATGCAGTAACTGATCATGGGGTTTTTATGGGAATTGTTAAAGAAGCAGCTGACACTTCATCTGAAGTTTCTAAGTATGAATTAGCTGAGCCTCTTCACAATTTAAATGAGAATGTCAGCGGTAACATTATATCGATTCTAAGAAGAGCAAATACTTTTAGGCCTTTTGCAAGATCTCTAGCTAAAGGTATTGAAGAGGGAATCATAGATATGGAACTTTTACAGAAAGTCAGTAACGGCGTTTGGCAGAGAACAGTTGAAGCTGCCGATCAAGCCTATGTTCCTGGAGAATTTACTTCTTTTGCTGCTTATGAGTACACTTCTTCAGTTGAAATACATGATAATTATCTACATAGAAATGTAATCTTTCGAGATACTAAAAACCTTCCCAAAAAACTCTTTACCAGAGCTGATAGTTTAAATCCGGAGGATTTGTGGGACTGGATGAATGGACTCAGACAGAATGGAGTTGAAAGTCTGGCCATACCACATAACTCAAATATTTCTGGTGGAGCAGCTTTCCCGCTTACTTATTATAATGGCGATCCAATAGATGAGTTCTATGCAACCAATAGAGCAAATAATGAGCCTCTGGTAGAAGTTACTCAGGCTAAGGGAACTTCAGAAACGCATCCTTTGTTATCCAAGAATGATGAATGGGCAGCTTTTGAAATTCCAGTAGAAAAGGAAGCAAAACTTTTAAAAAATGCCAAGGGTAGTTATGTTAGAGATGCTTATTTAAGAGGACTTACCTTGTCTGAAAAAGGTCTGACCAATCCTTATAAGTTTGGTCTTTCTGCTGCAAGTGATACTCATCTAGCTGCCGGATCATATAATGAAGAAAATTTCTTTTCTAAAATTGGTATATTGGATGGTACTCCCGAACTGCGTGGCTCAATACCTTACAATTGGTTTTTAGCTAAAGCTGCAAAAATTTTTCGTCCAGAAGCTTTCGCTGAAATAAATGGAAAAGATTATCTGGCTTTCTCAAATCGTTTGATAGGGTTTTCTGCTTCAGGTCTTACTGGGGTTTGGGCAGAAAAAAATACTAGAGAGGCTATTTATGATGCTTTTAGAAGAAAAGAAACTTTTGCTACTTCTGGTCCTAGAATTAAAGTACGTTTCTTTTCGGGATATAAATTTGAAGATTCTAAACTTAGTGACTTGAACCTCATAGAAAAAGCCTACGCCAATAATTTATCGATGGGCTCTAGCGTTAATATTGAAGAAGGAAAAAAACCAAAATTTTTAATTTGGGCTGTAGCAGATCCTTTAGGAGCTCCTCTGCAAAGAATTCAAATCATCAAAGGCTGGTTAGAAGATGGAGAGCATAAAGAAAAAGTCTATGATGTTGCATGCTCAGACGGATTGATTGTCAACTCATCTAACTATCGTTGTCCAAATAATGGTGCAAAGGTAAACATTGAAACATGTTCAATACCTGAAAAAATTGGAGCCTCAGAATTAAAATCTTTTTGGAAAGATCCTGATTTTCTTGAAAATCAAAAAGCTTTTTACTATGTAAGAGTTTTAGAAAATCCAGTCTGCAGGTGGTCAACCTGGGACTCTATTCGAGCAGGAGTTGAACCAAGATCTGATATACCTTCAACCATTCAGGAAAGAGCTTGGAGTTCGCCAATTTGGTTTGAACCGTCTAATTCTTGAAATATTTATTTCTCTGATAGAGAATTCTAAGATTTATTATGAAAATTCTTTTCTCAAGATTTAAAAACCTTCTTCTTATAAGTGCTTATAAAACTCTTGTGACGTTTGAAAAACTTCTAAACAAAGGAGTGGTTTTGGATTTTATATCAAAAGATTACATCAAAGATCCTTATAAAACTTATAACTCAATGAGGAGTCATAAACCAATTTTATTCTCTCAAACAACAAGATTGCACTGGGTAACTAAAATGGAGTTTGCTCAAGAAATATTGAGAGATAAAAGATTTAGCGTAGATGATCGAAAATACCCTATAGCAGATAAACGTAGAAAAGAATTTAAAAAAGCTGGTAGAGAAATCATGCTGGATCAATTCGAAAACCCAAGTATGCTGAAACTTGACCCACCGGATCATTCAAGAATCAGAAAACTTGTTCAATATGGCTTTACCAATAGATACATAACTTCCCTTGAACCCGAAATAAAGAAAGTTGTTGATAGTTGTCTTGATAAAGTTCACAACCATAATTCTTTTGACTTGATTGAAGATTTAGCAAAACCCCTGCCAGCTATTGTGATTGCAAAAATGATGGGTTTACCAAATGAAGATTTAGATCAATTTCAAGCTTGGTCTGAGGATTTATTAGTTGGAGTTGGAGGAATAGGCACCTCTAAAGAAGATATTAAAAAATCTGGTGATGCTTATGAATCTTTAATAAATTATTTTGAAAAAATCATTCTTACCAGAAAGGATTCTCCAGGAGACGACTTCATTGGAAAGCTGATTCAAGCTGAAGAGGAAGGAGATAAGTTGAATATCAAAGAAATGTATGGCACTTGCTTGCTTCTTTTAATTGCTGGACATGAGACTACGACACGTTTAATTGGTAATGGCATGTTTGCACTTTTCAATCATCCTGAAAGTATTTCTCATTTGAGAAATAATTTTTCTTTGATACCTAATGCCATAGAGGAAATGCTCAGATATGAACCTCCTGTTCATGCTACTGTCAGGTTTGCTGAAAATGATATGGTTTATAACAATAAATCTTATAAAAGAGGAACTCCCTTTGCAGTTAGTATCGCAGGAGCAAACCGAGATCCTGAAGCAAATGCAAATCCTAATGAATTTAATATTTTTAGAGACAACATCAAACATATCTCCTTTGGATATGGACCACACATGTGCATTGGGGCGAGCCTCGCAAGAATAGAATCAAGAATTGCCTTTGAAGCTTTATTCGAAAGATTTAATGAGTTTACTCTTCTAGATAAGAATCCTGCATGGGGGAAGAACCTTATATTCAGGGGATTTGATAACCTTCAAGTAAAAATAAACTAAAAAAAAGGCGTTCATTACTGAACGCCTTTTTTTAAAGAGATTGATTAAAATCTATGAATAACTTCTAACCCTGCTCTTATACCTGGATAGTATTTAATTCTAGCTCCTCCTCCTTGACTTTGAGGGTAGAGTAGAGAGAAAGCAATATCATCTTTCTCATCAAGACAATTGGTACAGAAACCTCTTAAAGAAGTTCCATTATTAAATTCAATTGTTGTTGAGAAATTTAATCTTTCCACCGTATCATTTAAAGTTAAACCTTCAACACGCTCATCAGTTAAAGCAATATCAGATTTATAAGAATAACTTCCATTAATGACTACATCACCTATTCTAGTAGGTTCAACATGATCAAAAGAGAAAATCATTGCTTGTTCAGGAGTCCAAGGCATTTTGCCTCCAGCTCTCTGATAAGAACCTACTGCTGTAGCATTACAATCTGTAAAAGTTCCATGCACTTCTCTCCAATCTCTTGAATCATCACAAAAATCATCGTACTGAGCATCAATGTAAGCATAATTAAAGTTTAGAGTTGTACCTTGTGAAACTCTTGCAGTTAGATTCAAGTCTAATCCATTAATCGTAGAAGCACCTGCATTTTGTTTAATACCTAGTGGCAACCCGTTAACAACGCTCACTTTAATTAATTGTTTATCAGTCCAATCGTAAGTATATGCTGCAGCACTCAAACGAAGAGACTCATTAAGAAAAGAACTTTTGTAACCAATTTCATACATTTCTAGTTCTTCAGGATCAAATCCTTTTTCAACTAAATCTTTAAAGTAGTTAGCAAACTGCCAACCACCGCCCTTGTAACCTGATGCAACTGTAAACCAAAGCATACTGTCGTCATTTGGTTTGTAGTCGATGGTCATCTTAGGGTCTGTTGAAGACCAACTTGCTTTTTTATTAACCTCAAAAGCGTTTGCTGCAGAAGCAATTGGCGCAATACCTACTCCTTGCAGTTCAACAGCTTTTGCAAAAGCTGCACGATAATCAGCATTTCCAGCTGCGTCAGCACTGGTTATAGCAGCGAATTCGCTAACCAAAGCTGCTGCTGCTCCAGCTGC
>Ga0228615_1000699_pt1 | contig 17978 bp, 9 predicted proteins | sample 16DmetaG_FD_190530 | JGI IMG/M metagenome (GOLD analysis project Ga0228615, IMG submission 190530) | Seawater microbial communities from Monterey Bay, California, United States - 16D | ecosystem: Environmental > Aquatic > Marine > Coastal | place: USA: California | collected 2016-10-17
CTGCCCCAATTGATTTGGCAGGATCATCAAAGCGGATCTCTAGTTGGTACAATTATCAATACCAATACAATTTCCTTCAATCACTCAATGCTAAGATGCGTCTTAAAGCGACAATTCATCCAGAGTGTATTGATATGAATGATATCAAAAAAGTGAAAACGCTTATTGATTTTGACGAATACTTTACAGGACCACTCCATGGCTTTGATGGTGCTCAAGATTACTATCGAAATTGTAATGCATTACAGTTCTTGGAAGCCGTTACCTTGCCCACACTGTTAATCTCTTCTGAGGATGACCCCTTCCTTACAAAAGGCTGTATCCCGAAAAAAATAGCTGAATTCAGTAAAGACATTCATCTAATCGCAACTAAGTATGGTGGTCATGTAGGATTTACTACTATTGGCTCCGATTACAATTGGTTAGACTATAAAATACTTGAATTTATACGCTCGTTCGACATGAAAAATTAACAATTAGTACAATATCAACATGTGAATAGAAATAACAACATTCGTAGCGTTGATCTATGTAGCCATGGTCTTAATCTGGCCTACTATGAGACTACTTACAGGACGGATAATTAGACCCAAAATACATAGTACTTCTACTCTAGCGGTAATCTTAAAAGCATAGAGAATTACCAATTCAAAGATAATGATACCCATCCATATGAATCCAAATACTATGGGCCTGATGATAAGTAACTCAACAACTAAGTACTCATCTATTACAAAAAAAGGCAACAAAGTGATGTCAACTGCATACGACACATCTAACAATGAACTCCTGAGAAAAGGGACATATGACTATAATAATATTGGCAGTACAATAGCCTAACGTATAAAGAATTCACTATAAATACAGAAAATATCAAATGCCCATTGGTCGCAGCTAAAAGGTATCAAATTATTAAGATCGATGCCGATGACCAATGGTATGAAAAGTATATTATTATAATGATGTGCCAAAGACCAACATGTAAAGAAGTAATCTAGAACTATTAATATTAATTTATCGTTATTTATATGTAAGTGTACTTGATACACTAATTAATTATTGTTACTTTTACACTAAGTAATACAAACACAAGATAAACATGTCAAAAAAGAGAGTGGCCATTAACGGCTTTGGAAGAATAGGAAGACTTACCTTCAGAAATCTTATTAATGATGATAGCATCGAAGTAGTAGCTATAAATGACCTTACGGATAACGCTACCCTAGCGCACCTTCTCAAGTTTGATAGTGTGCATGGCAAGTTTGATGGCAATGTAACTGCTACTGACACTCACTTAGTAGTGAATGGAAAGGAGATACAAGCTTCATCAGAAAGAAATCCTGAAGCCCTCAACTGGACAGAACTCAAAATAGATACTGTACTGGAGTGTACTGGAATATTCCGTGACAGAAATGGAGCATCAAAGCACATTACTGCTGGAGCGAAGAAAGTAATACTATCTGCACCAGCAAAAGGAACTGATATCAAAACTGTAGTACTTGGAGTAAATGATAATGAACTTACTGGAGATGAGGATATTTTATCCAACGCATCCTGTACAACAAACTGTCTTGCACCAGTATGTAAGATTTTAACAGAGAATTTCACGGTAGTGAAAGGGTCTATGTCTACTATACATGGATACACTGCTGATCAAAACATACAAGATGCACCGCATAGTGATTTACGTAGAGCAAGAGCGGCAGCGATCAATATCGTACCTACTACGACAGGAGCTGCAATTGCTACTGCTATAGTAGTCCCTGCGATCAAAGACAAATTAACTTCTATGGCATTTAGAGTACCTATTCCAACAGGGTCTGTAATAGAACTCAATGTCCTTATAGAAGAAACTACAGATGTAGATAGACTCAAAGCATTATTCAAAAAGTATGCTGATACGGATATGAAAGGAATCTTAGAATATTCTACTGATCCGCTAGTATCTTGTGATATAGTAGGAAACAAGCATAGTTCTATACTAGATTCCCAGCTTATCAATGTAATGGACGGCAACTTATTGAAAATCGTAAGCTGGTATGATAACGAAGCAGGTTATTCAGCAAGACTAGCTCAATTGGTAGCAAAATAATAACAAGAATAATATTTCATCGCTGTTATTTGTTGGCAGTAAAGAATATTGATTAAGTAAGTGAGTAAAAGCCCGACAGTAATGTTGGGCTTTTATATTTGTATTATATTTAATTACCTGAGACTAGAGATAGGAATATATGAACATCCAAGACATCAACATAAAAGATAAGAAAGTACTGATCCGTGTAGACTTCAATGTACCACTAGATCTAGAGCGTAATATCACTGATGACACTCGAATGGTGAAAGCAATGCCTACTATTAAGTATGCCTTAGCGGAAGGTGCGGCAGTTATACTCTGTTCTCATCTTGGACGGCCAAAAGATCTTAATCCAAAAAGTGATGATCGGATAAAATTTAGTCTTAGTCACTTAGTATTTCACCTTAGTGAGCTTTCAGGAACTAAAGTGCATTTCGTAGATGATACTATCGGATCAGAGGTAGTGGATGCTTCAAACACTTTGATTGGAGGAGAGATTCTTCTATTAGAAAACACCCGTTTTTATAATGAAGAGAAAGCAGGTGATGCTGACTTTGCAAAATCAATGTCTGAGCTTGCCGATGTTTATATCAATGATGCTTTCGGTACAGCGCATAGAGCTCATGCAAGTACAGCCATCATTGCCCAGTTTTTTGACAAAGACAAAAGAGGATTTGGTATGTTAATGAACGCAGAACTTAGCAATGCACGTAAACTCAGTCAAAGTCCGGAGCACCCTGTCACTGCTATCATTGGTGGAGCTAAAGTATCTGACAAAATCCAATTGCTCAAAAACCTAATCCCTGTGATGGATAATATCCTAGTCGGTGGAGGAATGGCGTATACATTTCTTAAATCTCAGGGTGGCTCAATAGGTAACTCTCTTTGTGAAGACGACTATCTAGATATGGCTAGAGATATCTTAGCGGAAGCAAAGAAAGAAAACACAAAAATCTACTTACCTGAAGACTCTGTAATAGCAGATAATTTTGCTGCAGATGCCAATACAAAAGTAGTAGCCAGTGACAATATTCCAGATGGATGGATGGGACTAGATATCGGAAGTAAGGCGATACAGGTGTACTCAGATGTCATCAAATTATCTAAGACTGTTTTATGGAATGGCCCAATGGGTGTATTCGAAATGGAAGCTTTCTCCATAGGGACATTTAGAGCTGCACAAGCAGTAGCAGACGCTACTACTGATGGTGCATATACGCTCATCGGTGGCGGAGATAGTGTGTCAGCAATCAATAAAGCTGGACTAGCTGAAAAAGTTAGTTTCGTATCTACTGGTGGAGGAGCAATGTTGGAATTTTTAGAAGGTAAAGAACTACCTGGTATAGAGGCAATAGAAAGTAAATGAAAATCAAATTAAATAATGTGTCGCCTTGTAAATAACTTTTAACGGAAATTTCAGATTCAATTATACCAGATTTTTTAAAATATTTGCGACTATCAAGTACTACAAATTATTAAAATAAATTTGCTAGTTGGATTAAAATGGGAAATTTACTTCATGGAAAAATTGATAAAGTCGAACATCATTATTTCGACAGAAGTAGATGTTTGAGAACCTATTTTCTTGATACATCTAGAAAAGAATACACTATCCAATTTGATGTCAAAAACTGGTAGATAGGTGACTTTACAGCATTTTTCAACAGTACTACTGCTATCATAAAAATCAATTGTATTCGCGATGTAACTATATATAAGACTTCTAAAAAGTATAAGTCCATTTTGAAAAGGACAACAACTTACACATCATAGGGCTTCCTGCAGAAATAGTGTAGGCCTAAGAGCCTGAATACTGATAACTTTAATACCCTTGGAACCATTTCAATCATCTAACCAATTTCATATCTTTGTGTCTTGTTTTAAAATATACAGCAACAGATATGAGCTATAAGCCAAGTGATCAAGAAAGTAAGTGGAAGCAATATTGGTCAGACAATCAAGTCTACAAAGTAACCAACGATACGAGCAGACCTAAGTACTATGTATTATCTATGTTCCCATATCCCTCAGGTGCTGGTCTACACGTCGGACACCCATTGGGTTATATCGCTGCTGATATATTTGCGAGATGGAAGCGTCAGAATGGGTTCAATGTATTACACCCTATGGGATATGATGCATTTGGACTACCTGCGGAACAATATGCTATTCAAAAAGGTGTACATCCAGCAGAATCTACCGCTGAGAATACTGCTAAATATAGAGCACAATTAGATAATATAGGATTCAATTATGATTGGGATAGAGCGGTAAATACTTCTGATCCTAAATATTATAAGTGGACACAATGGATATTCCTTCAGCTTTTTGATCATTATTTTGATACTCTAGCTGGTAAGTCAATGCCTATAACTGGCTTAGTCGATCAATTTGAAAAAGAAGGAAACAATAACGCCACATCAAATAGTAGCCAAGAAGAAACATTCACTGCTAAAGAATGGTCAGCATACTCACCTAAACAGAAGGATGATGTACTCATGAACTATAGATTGGCTTACCGTAAGACCGGATATGTTAATTGGTGTGAAGCTCTAGGAACTGTCCTAGCAAACGATGAGATACAAAATGGTGTCTCTGAGCGTGGTGGCTACCCTGTAGAGAAGCGAGCAATGATGCAATGGTCATTCCGCACTACAGCATTTGCCGAAAGACTACTTAAGGATCTTGATGATGTTGATTGGTCTGACGCACTCAAAGCGATGCAAGCCAACTGGATCGGAAAATCCCAAGGAGCACAAATGTTTTTCCCATTAGTGGATAGTAATCAATCTATCGAAATATTTACAACAAGACCTGATACGATTTTTGGAGCAACATATATGGTATTGGCTCCAGAGCATGACTTAGTGGCACAGATCACTACTGACGCTCAAAAAGAAGTAGTAGCTGCATATCTGGAATATACAAATAGTAGATCCGAGAGAGAACGCATATCAGAAGTAAAAGAAGTGACTGGAGCATTCACAGGTGCTTATGCTACTAATCCAATATCTGGTGAGAAACTCCCTGTATGGATCGGTGAGTATGTACTTAAGGATTACGGTACAGGCGCGATCATGGCCGTACCAAGTGATGATGAAAGAGATTTCAATTTTGCTAAGAAATATGATCTAACCATCACACAAGTAGTTGATCAATCTGAATATCCTAACTCTGGAAAAGGTGACAAAGAAGGAAAGATGATCAATTCTGATTTCCTCAATGGTCTTTCCGTAAAAAATGCGATTAAAACAGCCATCACGAGGATGGTAGAGATGGGGATCGGCGCTCGTAAGATCAATTATAAGCTGAGAGATGCTAACTTCAGTAGACAAAGATATTGGGGTGAACCATTCCCTATCAAGTATGATGCAGACGGTGTAAGTCATCCTCTTACATTAGACCAATTACCATTAGAACTTCCAATGGTATCGGATTTCAAACCGACTACCGATGGAAACTCTCCATTGAGTAAAGCAAGCGAATGGGTCAACAGAGATGGTTATAAAATGGAGACTAATACGATGCCTGGATATGCAGGATCAAGTTGGTACTTCCTTAGATATATGGATCCTAATAATCCTGGACAATTTGCTTCTAAAGAAGCACTTAATTACTGGCAAGATGTGGATCTATACATTGGCGGAACAGAGCATGCTGTAGGTCACTTATTGTACAGTAGATTCGTACATAAATTTTTATTCGACAAAGGATTAGTACCTACCAAGGAGCCGTTCAAAAAGCTTTTAAACCAAGGAATGATCCAAGGTGTGATAGAGTCGCTATATCTTCACAAAGATTCTGGAGAATTCTGTAGTGAGGAGAAAGTGAAAGATGATAATGACTATGCCAAGATCAATACACATGTAGATTTTGTAACAGATTATAGTACTTCAGATAGTCACCTCAGTGCAGAAGGAATAAGACAATTCATAGATTTTCGCCCTGACTATAAAGGAGCAATTTTCAACGGAGTGAATGGAGTAATGAAAGATAGTGTAGTGGTCGGATGTGCTGAGGAAGATTTCAAATTCGTGACGATCTCTGAAGTCGGAAAAATGAGTAAGAGATATCACAACGTAGTGAACCCCGATGATGTAGTAGCAAAATACGGAGCAGATTGTTTCCGCATGTATGAAATGTTTCTTGGACCAATAGAGCAGAGTAAGCCGTGGGATACTAATGGTATCGATGGAGTATTTAAGTTCTTGCGTAAGTTTTGGGGACTATTTGATGAGGAACAAAATGGATGGCTTGTAACTGATACAGAGGCTACTCCGCAACAAATGAAAGTAGTACATACATGTATCAAAAAGCTCAACGATGATATTGCTCGATTTTCCTTCAATACCGGAGTAAGTGCATTTATGATCTGCGTCAATGAACTGCGAAAACTTAATACTACTAGTAAAGCAGCACTTGAACCACTAGTAAGATTAATCGCACCATTTGCGCCATTTGTAGCCGAAGAACTATGGCATAAGCTAGGTAACGCAAGTAGCGTTCACCACGCTGATTATCCTATTCATGAAGACAAGTATTTGGTAGAAGCGAGTAAAGAATATCCAATTTGCTTCAACGGTAAAAAGAAAATACTACTCAGTATCGCTTCAGGATTATCCAGAGACGAAGTCATCGAATTCGTAACTAGCAATCCGGATGTAATATCATTATTGGACGGGACAAAGCCCAAGAAAGTGATAGTTGTACCAGGAAGGATGGTGAATTTAGTGGTATGAAAGCGATAAGAATTTTGGGATTTTTGAAACCTCGAAAGTCGTATCAAAAATTCCAAAAAGCCGAGATACCGAATGCTTGTAGTCTCCAACCATACTTAATTGTATTCCTTAGAAGAGATTATAGAGATGGTTATCTAATGTGAAACCAAAGATTTTGTACTATCAAAATTTACTATTTCTTATTTGAAAATTGATACAACTAATCTTCATTTTAAGAGTTTTGAAATCTTCAACTTCTAATTTCATTACATCTCAAAAGTCGATATTTGACTACGCTCTATACTGGTAATTAAAATAGAAACAAATTAGATAAGGCTGACGCCGTTACAAAATGAGTAATAAAAACTACCAACTAAATTCTACCTCAATATCTTAAAAGTAGTCCTACGGTTGACTTTATGTTCCGCTTCGGTGCAATATTCACATTCACAATCGTGGATAGCTAATTGAGACTCACCATAGCCTTGTGCTTGCAATCTATCGAAAAGTATTCCACTATCTACTAAATAGAGTACTGCTGATTGCGCTCTCTTCTGACTAAGCTCCGCATTGTAATCATCTTCACCTCTACAATCTGTATGTGATGATAATTGGATTCTTATCTGTGGATTATCTCTTAGAATGGTCGATAGCCTATCTAAAGTAGGTTTGGCTGCATCTACGATCGCCCATTTATTGTAATCGTAATAAATTTCTTGAAGTATAATTTCTTTATCGTAGAAAATCTTATCTAACTTGATTTCAACATTGATCGTATAACTTTTTTCATCTGGATTTAGATTCAATTCTCTAGTGCTTACTTTTATAGTTTTACTGAGATAGCCAGGCTTTGATGCTTTGATTCTATAAGCCTTTCCATTGTCTAGTTTTTCTATAAATAAACCATCTTTTCCAGATCTACGATCAAGTTTTAGATCTCCGCTAAACTCCACTCTAGCATCTGACAATGTCTCTAATCCAGTCACTACCGAATTAGGATCATCATCATCATATCTATGAGTAATCACTTTTCCTGCGAGATATATCGCTAATTCGTCTTTAGCATCTTCTGTAGGAACGGTATGTTTTTGAATTTCTTCGAGTTGGTATTTAGTGAAGCTATAAATATTATCTCTTCCATTTGTACCTCTAGAAGTACTAAAAAAACCTTTCTCTATTTCTTTCCTTCTTAGTCTGGCATACTCATCTATTACTAAACCAAAATCATCGTAACTACTATTGATTGGCTGACGAACATTTACTGGTGCTGCCCAACTACCATCATCTTTTAGATATGTTTTAAATATATCTAACCCTCCTAATCCTGGATGATAATCTGAGGAAAAGTATAAAGTATCTCTACATGATGTGGGAAAGTATTCATTCCCTACAGTATTGATCGATCGTGGCATTAAATAAGGCGAAGACCATTCATCATCACCTACTAGTTCTGAGTAGTATAAATCATAACCACCTAGACCATCAGGGCCTTTGGTACAGAATACCATTACACTATCATTCTCTATCAACGCAGGTTGACCGTAATTGATATTATCTACTACAAAATTTATTACCTGCGGCTCCGTCCATAGTCCGTCCTTCTTTTTGGCATACATAAGTTTACAATAGCTATCTACCGTCTCAGTTCCACTACACCTTGTAAATATGATCTTATTAAAATCTTGCGTAAAACAAGCTGCTCCTTCATTAAAATTAGAATTGATCTCTGCATCAAACCTCCTTACTCCTCTACCCTCTTTATCCATTATAAATAGATCTGAGTATTTATTGCCAGTCCAATTATAGTCATCACTCCCTGTTGCATCTTTCCTATCACTTGTAAACACTAGATAATTACCTTCATAGACAGCTGAAATATAATCATTGAATAGACTATTCCCATCTAACGCAAAAATCTTAGTCGTATTCTGCCGATCTCTATCCCATTCTGCAGCTAGTTTAAGTATTTCTATTTCTCGCTTTATCATCTGATCTTGGGTATGCACTTTACTGAGTACCTTCCAAATGTCAAGTGCTGCAGCATAGTTACCAGATTGCTTATGCACTCGTGCCAATCCTCGATCTGCTTGCTCACCATATTCAGCTCTGACTGCCTTTTCGTACCATCTTATGGATCTTTGTATCTCATTGAGTATCTCATAACTCGATCCTAACAGATAGGATAGTTTAGCCGCTTTCCTTTTATTAGGTTGCTTTTTGTATTCATCCTTAAGCATATCTGCGGCCAATGCATACTTTTTTTGCTCGTACGCTGCCTCACCATTTTTTATTTCTTTGGTGAATCCACAGCTGCATACAACCGTTGTAATCATGAACATCAGAGCCCATTGACATAAAGAAGAAGGTGATATCAAACTAGTCTGCATATTCAATAAAAATACGATTTATGAAGATAATGTTTTAGTGATTACACCGTTTACTATTGAAATTATCACTAATCAAGAGATTTAGATTATTTATTTGGCTATAGCGGCATATATTTGAGGTGATTAAATTTAGATTTTGCAGAAACAAGAAATAATTATTTAGCTGTATGGATTACGAAGTATTACTACTAGAGATTAAAGATGGGATCGCTATCATAACGATCAATAGACCTCAAGCGCTCAATGCCATCAACAAGAAGGTAATGACCGAGCTCAACTTCTTTTTTAGTTCAGACTATAAGTCAATCGAAGGACTCAAATCTATAATCATCACAGGTGCCGGAGACAAAGCATTTGTGGCAGGAGCTGACATCAAAGAGTTTGCTTCTTTAGATGCCGCTGCTGGTTCGGCTTTATCTAAGTATGGTCAAGAGACTTATATGCTTATAGAAAATTTCCATGCACCGGTTATCGCTGTAGTTAATGGATTTGCCCTTGGTGGCGGATGTGAACTATCTATGGCCTGCCATATGCGTATCGCTAGCCGGAACGCTAAATTTGGACAACCAGAAGTAAATCTAGGATTGCTGCCAGGTTACGGAGCAAGTCAAAGGTTACCGCAACTAATCGGTAAGTCCAAAGCTTTAGAATTACTACTCACTGCAGATATGATTACTGCAGAAGAAGCAAAAAATATAGGCTTGGTCAATCATGTAACCGAAGACAAAAACGAAGCGTTGGATATAGCCACGACTATATTAAAGAAAATCTCAACTAAAGGACCTTTAGCGGTAGCTAAGACGATCAAAGCGGTAAATGCTTATTACGATAAGTCTCAAGATGGATATGCAGTAGAGCATCAGGAGTTTGGTCAATGTATAGAAAGCGATGACTGTAAGGAAGGAGCTCTAGCATTCGTAGAGAAGAGAAGAGCCGTATTTACAGGAAAATAATTAGATCTAAGATGCTCGAATTCCACAAAGATAAAGAGAGATACTTCAACATGCAGTATCAAACCTCCAAGTTATACATCTTTCCTTTTGTTGCTTCATGTATGGATTTTTCTAGGTCTTTAGATGTATTAGAATTGGGCTGCGCTGAAGCTGGAGTATTAAAAGCATTCATTGAAGAGGGACATAATTGCACTGGTATAGAATTATCAGAAAAAAGAATAGATCTTGCAAAGCAGTTTTTAGCCGATGAATTCAAGAGTAACAAAATAAGATTTAGTTCTATTAATCTATACGACCTTATCCCTGGAGAAGATGGACATCTATATGATCTCATTATTCTTAAAGATGTAATCGAGCATATTCCCAACCAAGAAGAATTTATTCCCTACTTATCTTCATTCTTAAAACCAAATGGAAAGATATTTTTTGGTTTCCCACCATGGTTAATGCCATTTGGAGGACATCAACAGCTTTGTCGAAACAAATGGCTACGCAAATGGGGGTGGATGCATATACTACCTCGTCCAATATACAAAGCTATTCTCAGCATGGGAGAAAATGAGCAAGAGGTTATAGATGAGCTGATGGAAATCTACGATTCTAGTATTTCCATAGAGCGATTTAATAGAATCTGTCGTAACACTGGACATCGTGTAATCCTTGACAAGCATTGGCTTTTTAACCCTATTTATAAGTGGAAATTTGGGCTTGAGCCAAAAACTGTTCTTTCACCTTTTAGAAATCTTCCTTATATCAAGAATTTTTATACCACGGCTTATTATGCTCTGGTAGAGAAGCATAAAACTTGTTAATTTATGTAGCTGCTTGACAGTCCTAAAGGGCAGCTGAACAAACAGGCGGAGCGATTGGGTATTCTAGTATTTTTCTTACTTCTTTCACAATGCAAAAATAAAAAAAACCACGTTCGTAATATTGTGAGAGTAGTTTGTTTTAGAATATACTGTCTACCATTATTTTAATACTCGTTACGTCACTTAGCTAGTTAGGCGTTCATTTAATTTGCTTCTTCAAAACGGACCAAATAAAATGCACTTTTAGAAGAAGTTTTACTTGTTCGTTACTCAATACTAAACCAAAATGAATTCACTAAAATAACTCCAAGGATTTGCCATTCCTTATCAAATTTTCCCTATTACTCTGGTTAAAAAATATTGCAGAAATTCGAAATTCTACTTATTTGAATATTTTGCTGTAGTTTCTCAGGCGAATTCATCTAAAAAGAAAGCAGTTCCAATCTAAGATCAAAACAGCTTTTATATTCCTTAATTCTGAAAGTAATTGCCACTGAGAACCGTTTACATCTCCATCCACACAAACTATCAAGATTGTAATTAAAGATATTGCATCCTTTAACGACTTATATTACTCGTCAATAAGTATATTAAAATGTTCTATAATTGTCAATAATATTTGTTTTTGTAACCTATTCTCAAGCGCAATCTTGAATGTTCATAATCCAGACTCAACAAGCCTAAATATGGACATACTCCAAGGCATTAATCATCTTGAGCACATATGTAAATGTTTATTTTGATAGAATAAGTTTGTGAGTGTGCGCTATTATGAATCTATGTTTTATGATTATCATAAAGAAAGCTCGAAATACAATAGATATAGCATTATTGGATGACTACCTCGATGACTCAAAATCGAAACAATCAAATTCATCCAAACTATTTTTCTTAATACGTAATCAAAAGAATACCTTTGGAAGCTATACCAGAGGATAATACACATTGGCAAAATCAAGCATTAAACGTCCTAAGAAGGCAGGAAGAGTAACACCACTCATGCAGCAGTACTTTGCTATGAAAGCACAGTATCCTGATGCTATACTTCTATTTAGAGTGGGGGACTTCTATGAAACCTTTGGTGAAGATGCTGAAAAAGCCTCTCGCATACTTAATATCATACTGACGAGTCGTAACAATGGAGGCTCCGATATTCCTTTAGCTGGATTTCCTTACCACTCCTTAAATACATATCTGCCCAAGTTAGTACGTTCTGGGTATCGAGTGGCGATTTGCGAGCAGTTAGAAAAACCTTCCAAAGAAAAGAAAATCGTAAAACGGGGTGTGATCAATGTAGTAACCCCAGGCGTAACGATAGATGATACCATACTAAATTATAACAGCAATAACTACCTCTGTGCTCTTCACATAGCAGATAAGAAGATCTGGGGAATCGCATTTGTAGATATATCCACAGGAGAATTCCTCTTAAGTCAAGGGACCCCTACTGAGATCGAAAAACTAATTCATGGATTCAACCCTTCAGAGATAATATATGCTAAGTCGCATAAAGCCCTGTTTGACAAGACTTTCGGCGATGGCTTCTATACCTTCAATCTAGATGAATGGGTATTCTCTGAAGATCATGGTAGAGAACAATTACTTGAACATTTCAATGTCAAAAACCTTAAAGGCTACGGTGTAGACAAACATACTGTCGGACAAACTGCCGCTGGAGCGATACTCTATTACCTCAGTACTACTCAAAACGATCATCTCCGACATTTGACAGGGATCAGCCGGATTCAATCGAAACAATATGTATGGCTAGATAGATTTACTATCCGTAATCTGGAGCTTGTGCATAGTGTACATGAGACAGGCAAACCATTAATAGATGTACTCGATAAGACGATCACTCCTATGGGAGGAAGGCTACTACGTAGATGGGTAATCCTCCCTCTCCTATCTGTGGAGAAAATCGGAGCGAGACACAATATGGTAGACTATTTCTACAGTCAGCCTGATCAGATAGAATCATACGAAAGCATATGGAGACGTATAGGTGATATAGAGCGTCTAGTTTCTAAAGTAGCGATGGAAAGGATCAATCCTCGAGAGCTGCATCATCTATTCCAATCGATCAAAGAGATACCAGACATCAAGAAGATGCTGCTCGAAACTAAGATCACGGAGCTCGTAGATCAATCAGAGATGCTCAATGAATGTGCGGTACTCAGAGATGATATATCAATTGCTTTATCAGAGGAACCTCCGACCCTCATCAATAAAGGTGGAGCCATCAGAGAAGGATACAATGAAGAGTTGGACGAATATCGCAACATCGTCAAAAATGCTAAATCGATACTTCTAAATATCCAACAGCAAGAGGCTGAGAAGACTGGGATCACCAACCTCAAAATAGGATTCAATAATGTATTTGGCTACTATCTAGAAGTCACTAATAAGTATAAAAATGCTGGACTCATCCCTGACAATTGGGTGCGAAAGCAGACACTCACTGGATCCGAGCGATATATCACCGACGAACTCAAAACCCTAGAAGTAAAGATCTTAGGCGCAGAAGATAAGATCGGAGCATTGGAAGTACAGCTCTTCGATGAGCTAGTCACTCGAGTAGCAGCCTATGTAAGTGAGCTACAGCAAAATGCTCATATCATAGCTACTGTAGATACAATCATATCATTTGCCAAAGTAGCGATCAGACAACAATATTGTAAACCTGTAGTCGACGATAGCCTTATCATAGATATCAAGAATGGTCGTCACCCTGTCATAGAGCAGCAAATGAAACTCGATGAGACCTATGTACCTAACGATATCAGACTAGACAGCGAGGATACACAGATTATGATGATCACCGGACCCAATATGTCTGGTAAGTCTGCCGTATTGCGTCAGACCGCATTGATCTGCCTCATGGCGCAGATGGGATCATATGTACCTGCAGAGACAGCGACCTTAGGTATTTTGGATAAGATATTTACTCGTGTCGGTGCCTCCGATAATATATCTAGTGGAGAATCTACATTCATGCTAGAGATGAATGAGACCGCCAGTATTATGAATAACATCTCTAATCGAAGTCTGATACTATTAGATGAGATCGGAAGAGGTACATCGACTTATGATGGTATATCTATCGCATGGTCTCTCGCGGAATACTTACACAATCATAACGAATCAAAGCCTAAGACCCTATTTGCCACACATTACCATGAGCTCAATGAGCTAGCAGAAAAATATCCACGGATCAAGAACTACAACGTAGCTACTAAGGAAGTCGGCAATAAGGTATTCTTCTTACGTAAATTGATCGAAGGTGGATGTCACCATAGCTTTGGTATCCACGTAGCACAGATGGCTGGTATGCCTAAGAGTATTGTGCTCAGAGCTACGGAGATACTCACTACACTAGAGCAAAAATCAATTGAAAGCGGAGGCAAATCATCTCTCGATAGCTCTGAGACCATGAAAGCACTCTCGACACAAGCCTTACAACTCAGCATCTTCGAAACCGCCGATACTACTGCTGGTCAACTCAAAGAAATGATAAGTGATCTACAGCTCAATCAACTGACTCCTATAGAGTGCATGATGAAATTACATGAAATGAAGAATATATTGGAGGAGTAGATAGAATCTTGGCATTATTTTAAATTCGGAAAGTAAGAAATCGTGTATATTTCAAACAATGAAATTTTTGGTATTAATTATTTTAGGTGTATAAATTGTAGTAAGTGAGTTTTGCCAAAGTGATATCAATGATGATCTTTTAATCTCATTATGGGAAAATTCCGAAAATCCAGATTCTAAAGGGTTCAATGCTCTTAATGAGTATTATAATATTTACAATCAAGTTAATCCAGAATCTGTGCTAATTTCACTTGATTATTACAGTAATATAGCAAAATAAAATCTACGCTAGAGCATTAATATTTGGCGGCAAAATACACTAGTAACATTAGTAGACTTCTGGGTAACCTTCTTAAGCAATAGATTCCTATGAAAAAGGTAACTCTCTAGTTATAGAAGTGAAAAATGACATATTACAATCTAATACTAATGGAAATATGAGTAATGTGTAATATCCAAGAAAAGATTTTATTCTATCACTTCTGTCTTTTTCTAATTATTTAAAAAAATTATTAAAAAGGAAGTGATGTAAAATCTGAATGTAGAATGTTAATGAGTTTAGGAAGTGTCTATATAAATTACAACATTGACAAGAGAAGAGAAGGTAAAAAGCGCAGAAAAGCTTGGTGTTTAATTTGTACACTTCCACCATCAAATGCAAAAAATTTTAATCTGAAGACTAACCTTCATTTAGTATTTCGTTTATAATTAATCAATAATCTTCATTCGTACATTATGCCAATCCAATACATATCTTTACGGCATGAAAAGTACCCGAAAATCTCAATCAGCAATATTATCCAAGTTAGGCATCGAAGCACTCAATGAAATGCAAGAGCAAGCTGCCTTGGCTATAGATTCTGTGGATGAGGTAATACTTCTCTCTCCTACTGGATCAGGTAAGACCCTGGCATTCTTACTACCCTTGATCGCAATACTAGATGAAAACATCCCTGAGGTACAAGCGATGATCATCGTTCCCTCTAGAGAATTGGCGATACAGATCGAGCAAGTGGCTAGAGATATGGGTAGTGGATATAAGATCAATACTGTATATGGTGGTCGCCCTTTCTCCAAAGACAAGATGGAACTGGCGCATACCCCTCATCTGATAATCGGCACTCCTGGTAGACTAGCTGATCATATGAGACGAGGCACTTTCTCTACGGAGTGGGTCAAGACATTGATATTGGATGAATTTGATAAGTCACTTGAGATAGGCTTTGAGGAAGAAATGGATGAGATCATCTATAATCTACCGAATGCTTATCGAAAGATAATGACTTCAGCCACTCAAGGCGTTGATATCCCTGATTTTGTGGGTCTCAAAAAACCTATGACTATCGATTATCTCGCTGATGGAGTCAAAAAACTGGATATTAAAGCTATTATTTCTCCAGACAAGGATAAACTAGATACTCTTGTAACAGCTATAAGACATTTAGGAAATCAGCCAGCCATTGTATTTCTCAATTTCAAAGACGCTATCAATCGAGTAAGCGATCACTTAGATGACTGCGATATTCCCCATGGATGCTTCTATGGCGGATTGGACCAGCATGATAGAGAAAGAGCGCTACTTAAGTTTAGAAATGGTACACATCAGTTGCTCATCGCAACAGATCTAGCGGCACGAGGTATAGATGTACCAGAGATCAAATTTATCATACACTACCATCTACCAATAAGAGAAGAGGAATTTACTCATAGAAATGGACGTACTGCTAGAATGCATAGTGACGGTACAGCATATGTACTCCATTGGAAAGACGAGGAATTACCAGATTTTATCTATGGGCTACCTGAAGAAAAATTGACCGAAAACCATAAGATCACCAAATCTATTTGGACTACTCTCTTTATTTCTGGAGGTAGAAAGGATAAGATTTCGAAGGGTGATATCGCAGGATTATTCTTTAAAATAGGCAAACTTAAAAAGGATCAATTAGGAATAATCGAGCTTAAATCGGACTGTGCTTTTGTTGCCGTGTCTACTTCTGCACTCAACAGTGTTATTCAAAAAGTTGATAATCAAAGAGTTAAAAAGAGAAAAGTGCGCGTCTATACCATATAACCTGAAAATAAGAACGTCCTTAGACAAGGACACCAAAACTATAAATATCCGTCTGTGTTGTAATTATTGTCTGACAGAATGTTATCTTCGTTGAGTCCAACAAACACAGTGACCTCGAAGCTTTTTGGTAGTAATGTAATTTCTCTCAAAACTTCACTTCTTTATCGCAATAATATTAATTAATTACTTAAGTACTTTATGGCTAAATCACAGCAAACATATAACAAGAAAGAAAAAGAGAAAAAACGTCTCAAAAAGAAACAAGAGAAAGCGGAAAGGCGTGAACAACGTAAATTAGAGAGAGAAGAGAAAGGTCCAGTTGCTTTCGAAGATCTGATTCGTTATGTAGATGAAGATGGTAATCTCACTACTGAAAAGCCCGATCCAAATATAAAGAAAAAAGTGATCAAGGCATCAGATATCATGCTAGGAGTTCCTCGTCGTGAAAAAGTTGAATTTGACCCTGTCAGAGAAGGAAAAGTGAAGTTTTTCAATCATGAGAAGGGATATGGTTTCATTTTGGATTTAGATTCAGAAGAAAGTATCTTCGTTCACATCAACAATATCCAAGTAGAAGACCTAAATGAAGGTGACAGAGTATTGTTCGAAACTGAGAAAGGCCCTAAAGGACTTAGTGCAATTAATGTAAAGCCCGGTAAAAAATCTCCAAAACCAAAGTCTTTAGAGGAGAAAGAAAAGGAGGCACCAGAATTAGAAGTAGGCACGGATGAAGCTAGATCTTCTGAAAGTGAGTCAACTGAAGCTAATCCTCCGAAAGGCGTTGCTGAATAGGCAACTCAAGATTAACATAATTGCTAGAACTAATAAGATTAAAAAGGAACTTCCTAGTAGGAAGTTTCTTTTTTGTATCATGGTTAGGAGATCTAACTAACTCCTCGGCTAATTATTATAATAGCCATATATGATCTTTTGATTTTAATACCTCTGGCTGTATAGTTTTGCATAGTAATTCTGACTATCATCAGAATATGAAGAACACCTTAATTATTATTCTGTCTGATTAATTCTTTTAAAACTTTCTTTATTTGCGAGTAAAACGACTTACCGGTATCTAGTAATTTCACTTTAGGAAAATACATTTCTCCGAATCACAATTTTCTGATATATAATTTTAATCCATTCGTCGATTCCTTTAACTCATTCATTTTTAGGTTGATATTACTTTCAATCAGAGTGAAAATTATGAAATTCACATCCCTATTTATAGCCTAAGATCGAGAGAGATATGGTTATTAGCAAAATATCGACCGATCAACTTTACAAGACTAAACCAATTATGGTTTTAAATAAAATATTTTACTGCTATTAATGGCTCTGGCATTCATTTTACCTAATTTTATAA
>Ga0228615_1000700_pt1 | contig 17967 bp, 20 predicted proteins | sample 16DmetaG_FD_190530 | JGI IMG/M metagenome (GOLD analysis project Ga0228615, IMG submission 190530) | Seawater microbial communities from Monterey Bay, California, United States - 16D | ecosystem: Environmental > Aquatic > Marine > Coastal | place: USA: California | collected 2016-10-17
TAGGACAATCAGCAATAGCAACAGTTTCAGCGGGTGGCACAGTAAACGCCGCACAGTGGAACGCACTAATGACAGGGATAGATAATATCGCAAATCACACTAACGATACTATGACTTCTAGATCATCTGTATCAGCAGGTGATACTATTGCTATTAAGGCGGCGGTTGCGGCAGACTTGGCAACACTAGCGGCTTCAGTAGCAGGTGGTTCAACAGGTGCAACAGCACTTACAACTTCAAGTGCTAAACAAACTTCAAGTTCATCATCAACATGGTATGGTGCACACACAGTAGAACACTCAGTGACTTTTGCAAACGCAAACACAATGAGATGGTTCTTTAACGCAGGTGGAAAAATTAACGTACAAAAATCAAGAACAGGTAACGGTGGAACAGGCGGTGGAGCAACCACAAAAGACTCCAACTGGACCAACTTGTATGCGGCACTAGGTACGATTGCAATTGGATCACAGACTTCTACAAGATCAGGATCAGGCGAGACATTAACAACAAACGGTCTAGCAAATGGTTTCCATGATTTAGGAACAGGTTACACACACATTATTAGATTAACTGAAGCAACATCACCATACACTGGTAACTACATCGACGTTCATGCAAAATTGGACGCGGCAGTTGGATCAGCGGTAACAATGACTGTTAAGACAACAGCAAATGATGGTGCGGCAGACGACACTTACACATCAGGTAATACCTCAGGTGTTGACGCAACTCCGGACAGAAACGGAACACACGCGGCAACAATCACAGTGACAAGTGTAACAGACGGAGAGGGACTTGCATCAGCGATTGCTGAAAGTTCAACTGCGGTAGTGTCTAACTCAACATCATAATAACTTAACCAAAACTTTTTATTGGTTGGCTTTTGGCCATAATTACTGTATACTTACGGTATGACAGTCGGCGAACTAAAACAAAAAGCAGATCTATCTTATGATATTTCAGTTGCAAAAAATAATGCACTTGAAAGATCAGAATCGAGACAGATAATTGCACACAACGAGCATCTATTCAAAGCAGATGCCCAAACAATCTGTTTGGTAAAAACTTTAAGCGAACATAAGGACATATTTTTTGTGCTGGACACAAACAACAATCCTTGTGAGATTAAAGATCCAGCAGAATTTCTTAATAAACTAATAGAGAGAAATCAAGAAACATTGAACGCCTACAGTCAGATACACGAAACTTTTAAAAGGAGATAGTATGTCTACAGGTGTGTTGTTGTATTGCTCAAATACCCCTACCTACGACTATCATCGAATTGCAGAACGTTGTGTTGAACTGATCAAAAAGAATCTCAAGTTAGAAATCACCATAGTAACAGACGCAAAAACTTTTAAAAAGTTTAAACCTTTAGGAATGATCAATTACAAATTGATAGAACCAGAGTTAGGCAACAAAAGAAACGGAGAACAATGGAATCAATTAGAAAGAGCATATGCATATGAGCATTCTCCCTATGATACTACAATCCTTATGGATTGTGATTATTTTTGCTACACAGATAACTTATTAACCTACACAAATATTGACAATGATTTTCTAATACATGATAAAATACATGATCTCACAGGCAAAGGTGCATATGATTTTCGAAAAGATTCAATAATACCCATGCTGTGGGCAACAGTGATAGTGTTTAAAAAGACAGATAGAGCAAAACGTATATTTGACATGGTCAAATATATCAAACAGCATTATCAATATTTTTGTAAACTTTATAGAATAAGTTTTCCTAACTTCAGAAACGATTATGCATTTAGTATGGCAATGAACCAAGTTAACGGAAACACACAGCAAACATTTTTGCCTGGCAAGATACCCACGTTGCCTGCACTTGCAAAAATACTTGAAGTAAAAGACACAGGCATTGTGTTTGAATATGATAACAAAATAAATGAAATAGAGAATCAAGATGTACATTTAATCAGCAAGGAGATATTCAATGTCTAAAGGATTTCTTTGGTTTGCACAGAACAATGATACAACAGACTATGTTAAATGTAGCATAGCACTTGCAAAATCTATCAAACAACACAACAAAGAAAATGCAATCTGTGTTGTAACAGATGAGAAAAGTAAATTTGAGAGCGAATATGTGGATGTTGTTAAAGTCATGCACACAGATGAAAGTGCAGAGCATAAAATTAAATGGGCAAATGAATACAAAGCATTTCAATTAACTCCGTTTACACACACAATAAAATTAGAAAGTGATATGCTATGGACAACAAACACAGACTGGTGGTGGAACTATTTGTGGCAACACGATTTAGTTTTTGCTGTGGACTGTAAAGACTACAAAGACAACAATGTCAAAAATATATCATACAGAAAATTATTCATTAGAAATAATTTGCCCAACATTTATAATGGCCTAAGTTATTTTCGAAGAAGCACACACGCACAAGAATTTTTTAAACTATGTGAACAAATTACATTGAACTGGAAAGCAGTAAAAGAAACAATGTTGGTTGCTTGTCATGACGAATACCCAAGCACAGATGTTGTGTATGCACTGGCATATAGAATAATGGATCCCACACAACAGCAATTGATTGATTATCCGTGGTTTAAATTTGTACACAACAAACCAGACATACAGGGTAGAACAACAGAATATTTGTCGCCATTTAAAATCAATGAAAAGATAATAGTAGGAAGCCAACGAATGCACAGAGTTTGGCACTATTTGGACAAAAATATACCGGAGGAAATAAATGTTAGATTTGGTTAAAGCAATGAAAGACCTAGAACCTATTAAAGAGAAGGCTCACACAGTGACCATACAAGGTCAAAGCATAGTTGTAACACTAGAAAAAAAATTAGAAGTAATGCGACATGGAGAAGATGCTTACAAATGGAAGTCTGCAACAGAGTTTGTTTTAAAACCAAAACCCAAAGTAGGCGTTGTGTATCCGCATTTACGAAAAGCAGACAAAGGTTATAATTTTTATGATAATGATCCATATTATCCCAAAGATATAGTGGAGGAAGGCTACACATGGCAAATAGATACAGAATAAGTGATTTAGATTTTGTGTACATCAGTTACATGGAACCCAACAAAGAAGAGAATTGGGCTGACCTAAAAAACAAAGTGCCATGGGCTAAACGTGTGGATGGTGTAAAAGGATTTGATTCAGCACATAAGGCCGCGGCAGAAACAGCAGAAACAGATTTCTTTATCAGTGTGGATGGAGATAACATTATAGATGAACGATTTTTATTGCAAACACTAGACTTTGAAAAAACAGACAGAAAAGCAGTACACAGATGGAGAGCAAAAAATATTATTAATGGTCTTGTATATGGCAATGGTGGTTTAGTTGGGTGGGACAAAGAAACTTGCCTCAACATGCACACACATGAAAACGCCAAAGACAAAAAAGCAGAGATAGATTTTTGTTGGACAGTAAAACATGAAAATCTGCACAACTGTTATTCCACAAGTGTGATAAACAGTGAACCTTTTCAAGCCTGGATAGCAGGATACAGAGAAGGTGTTAAGATGAGTTTGAATCAAGGGGAACATATTAAACCAGAAGATTTTATGAAAACCATATGGGGACCAAATTTAAGAATTCTCAGCACATGGATGACTGTGGGTGCTGACGTACACAACGGCAAGTATGCTATGTTGGGTGCAAGAATGGGTTGTTATTCCACAACAATAGATACCAACGAGTGGATACAGGTTAGGGATCTAGACAAAATGGTAGACTTATATGAGAATGCTGTGATACCTGCAAAAATTGATGAGGATTTAAAACTATATGGAGAAAGCATAAGACAGAGAATTGATTTACCCGTGGCAGAACTAGATGAATACCAAAGCAAATTTATCAAATACATTTATCCACCACACAAGAATACAGGAGTGCAAGATCGTGAGTACAAGTGATTATAAATCAGATGCACTAGAAGCCAGAGAAAAATTAGACAGTGTTTCGCCTACCATGTGTTTGGCCAAATGGAATCAAGTTTCACTGCACTTGCCCACTGGCATGACAAACTCATGTTATCACCCACCACTGCACAACATTGACCCTGAAAAATTAGTAGACAATCCTGCGGCACTGCACAACACCGCAGAGAAAATGAATCAAAGATCACAAATGCTCAAAGGTGAGCGACCTGCGGGTTGTTCATATTGTTGGAAAATGGAGGACACAGGAGAGATGTCAGACAGACAGTACAGATCCGGTGAACCATGGGCCATGCAAGACTTTGAAGCAATACGACAGAATCCAATGGACGAACGTTGGACACCCAGGTATGTGGAAGTAAATTTTAACAATGCTTGTAATTTCAAGTGTAGTTACTGTTCGCCGCAGTTTTCCACTGCCTGGGGCAAAGAAACGGATAGGTATGGGGCATATCCCACATCCACTCCACACAATGCTCCTGAACACTTTCAGGGAAGAAGACGTCCAATACCCAACAGAGAAGAAAATCCTTATGTGACTGCATTTTGGAAGTGGTGGCCTACTCTGTACAAGAATTTAAAACACTTCCGTATGACAGGTGGAGAACCTATGATGGATGTTAACACATACAAAGTGTTTCAATACATAATGGATCACCCCAAAAAAGATCTGCATTTAAACGTGACTAGCAATATGTGTCCACCTGACAAGAAACTAAAAGCCAAGTATTACAACATGGCACAGAATATATGTATGGAAGAAAAAGTAGAACATATGATGCAGTTTGTTTCAGTAGATGCTTTTGGTAAACGAGCAGAGTATATACGTAATGGATTAGATTTTAACTACATGATGGACAATGTTGAAGAGTTTTTGGAACGTATTCCTGTGCGTAATTCAATAACTTTCATATGCACATACAACAATTTAAGTATCACTAGCATGGATAAACTACTAGAAAAGATACTAGAACTGCGTACCAAGTATTCAACAACCTATCAGAGGGTATGGTTCGATGTGCCACTGTTGAGACAGCCTGCATGGCAACAGATTACAATGTTACCAGAGTCGTACCAGAGCATACATGAAGACAACATCAAATACATGCAGAACAATTCTGGAGAGGACAACGGACTACACATATTCAAAGACTTCGAAATTCAAAAGATGCAACGCAATCTCGCATATTGGAAAGAAAATGCGGACGCAAGTACGCAACATAAAAAAGACTTTTACGCATTTTTTAACGAACACGATCGAAGACGTACAACTAGATTTTTAAACACATTTCCAGAAATGGAAGAATTTTGGATGGAGTGCAAAAACGCAAATGGATGATTTAGAATATAAAAAACAAATACTAGATCCAAAGAGTGCAAGTTTCTGTGGAGCCAAGTGGTATAATGCTACAATATGGTTAGGCAGTGGAATGACCACAAGTTGTCACCACCCACTTCCGCACAAAATTGATCTAGAAGAAATTAAAACAAATCCAAGTGCAATACATAATACAAAGCAAAAGAAATTAGAACGTAAACAGATGCAGTGTGGAGATAGGCCTAAGGGCTGTGAGTACTGCTGGAAGATAGAAGATATTAATAGAGATAATATTAGTGATAGGGTATATAAATCAAAAATATTCTCAAACGAAGCATTAGACTACGCACATACAAGTAGTTCTGATACAGATGTAAATTTAAAAACACTAGAAATAGCATTTGATAGGACCTGTAACTTTGCTTGTACATATTGTAATCCTGCATTTAGTTCCACTTGGGCTAATAATATAAAGAGGCAAGGACCATACACAGATATGACAACAGACGGACGTAACCACTTTACCCACAGTCATGAAAGTGCAGAGCCATACAAAAAAGACGAAACAAATCCATATGTAGAAGCATTTTACAAATGGTGGGAAACAGATCTACACAAAAGTTTAGATGAATTAAGAATAACAGGTGGAGAACCTATGATGTCACCTAACTTGTGGAGACTGTTGGATTGGATAGAAACACAAGGTGACAAAATGAATCCTAATATGACACTTGCTATAAATTCTAATCTAGGTGCGAAACAGAGCATCATTGATAGATTCAAAACAAAATTGAAAAAGTTTGATAAATTTGAACTGTATACTAGTTGTGAAGCAACATTTGGACAAGCAGAATATATCAGAGATGGATTGGTATACGGAGATTGGCATTCTAATTTCTTACACATGATGGTGGACAAAGTTCCACGTGCCCTCCACAATATGTGCACCATAAATGCACTGTGTTTGGAATCACTGCCTCAACTGTTAGAGAAAATGGTATGGTTTAAGAGTGCAAGTAAAGTGTATGGACCAGAGGTTAACTTTACACTGAACATATTAAGATTTCCAAGTTTCCAATCACCTCTTGTGCTACCCGATGACCTAAGAAATAAATTTAAAGGGGACTTGGTAAAGTTTTTAAATAGTAATGAGAAACATTTAGAACATATGGAAGTAAATCAAACACAAAGACTTATTGACTATCTAGATGTTGTCAAAACCCCACACGCAGGGGCGGCCGAACAGAGTAAACTACAAAAAGACTTTAAAGCATTTTACAGTCAATACGACAAACGTTCAGGAAAAGACTTTGCAAAGACTTTTCCAATAATAGGAGAATGGTACCGTGGCATATGAGTACGGGGCGAAAGAGCCCGAGAAACTAAAAATTAAAGATATGACTCCTAGAGAAAAGGAGTTGTTGATAGACAGTGATTCATTCTGTATGCTACCATGGATGCATCTTCATGCATTTCCAGACGGCAGAGCATACCCTTGTTGTTTTGCACTAGACAAACTTCACGTTGGAAATGTAAACGAGCAATCGATGGAAGAAGTGTTTAATGGCGAAAAGATGAAACAAATGCGTTTGAATATGTTAGCCAATAAGAAATCTAAAGAATGTGCAAAATGTTATGACCAAGAACAATCAGGATTCTTTAGTCTGAGATTAAGTTCAAACAAACACTTTGGACATAATATAAGCATGACAGAGAATACCAAACCAGACGGCACAGCAGACTTTATAATAAAGTATTGGGATATACGTTTCTCAAACTTATGCAACATGGCCTGTAGAAGTTGTGGTACTTGGTTTAGTTCGAACTGGTATGAGGATCATAAAAAACTCACAGGTGCTCCACCCAATCATGCAAAGATTATGAAAGCCGGCAGGAGCAGTAATGACATATGGGATCAGTTGTTGAAACAGTTTGACCATGTGGAACAGTTTTACTTTGCAGGCGGAGAGCCAATAATAATGGAAGAACACTTAAGGATTTTAAAAGAACTAGATAAACGTAAAATGTATCATGTGAGATTAATATACAACACAAACTTCAGTAAGTCTAAATTCAAAGGTACAGACATATTTGAATTATGGAACAAATTTGATTCAGTCTCAATAGGTGCAAGTTTAGATGCAGAAGGACCTAGGGCAGAACTTATGCGTAAAGGCACTGTGTGGAAAGAAACAGTAGCAAACAGGAAACGTATGATGGAAGTTTGCCCACAGGTAGATTTTTATATAAGTGCAACAGTTGGTTTGTCAAATTGTTTACACGTGACTGACTTCCACAAAAGTTGGGTAGAGCAAGGACTGATTAAACCTCAAGACTTTAATTTTAACCTATTGCAATATCCTTTATGGCAACGTATGGATCTATTGCCACAGAATGAAAAAGAAAAAGTTACTGCAAAATACAAAGAACATATAGCATGGTTAAAATCACAAGATCACTTAACAAGAGCATCTAAAGGATTTGAATCTGCACTAGACTGGATGAATAAAAAAGACATGACTCGTCATTTACCAACATTCGTTGGGGAAACAAGGAAGTACGATAAAATCAGAGATGAAAATTTTACTGATGTGTTCCCCGAATGGAAAGAACTATTTGCACAGTATGAAAAGAATTAAACCTAGCGAAGGCAACAAAACATTTTGTATGGCGCCATGGACGCACACATATCTTTCACCACAGACAGAAAGACGTATGTGTTGTGCATCTAGAGAACCTGCACAAAGTTTTAAGCAGTACATAGACACAGGTAATGATGCCAAAGAATACAAACCTCTAACACTAAAAGAACACTGGAATTCAGATCACATGAAATCTGTTAGACTGCGTATGATGGCAGGTGAAGAATTGCCAGAATGCCAAGTGTGTGATCACAAGTTATTAAACACAGATGTATATAGGTCATATTGGAATCAGTTGTTTAGAGATAGGGTAGATGAAGCATTTGAAAGCACAGACGGAACAGGTGCAACCACAATGCAAACTATTAGTTTTGATTATAGGTTTAACAACTTATGTAACTTTAAATGTAGAATGTGTGGTGATATGTTAAGTTCTAGTTGGGAAGCAGAATCTAGGAAGAACAAAACATGGAGCAAAGAATCACAACCATGGATGGCGTCACCTTTAAGAGAGCAAATCATTAAGTTTCAGGACACTCAGGTTGTACAAGAGTTTGTTGAAGCAGTAGAAACAAAAAGAATAAAAGAAATATACTGGTGCGGTGGAGAACCTCTGATGTGGGATATGCATTGGAAAGCCATGCAGAGGATAATAGAACTAGGATTTGCAAAAGAAGTGTATGTGAGATACAACACAAATTTAAGCAGGACTTCATTCAAAGGAACAAAATTGTTTGACTTGTTACCGCAGTTTCAAGACTGGCAAATATGTTCATCACTAGACGGAACAGGAGAAGTTGGTGAATACATCAGAGACGGATTAAACTATGAGCAGTGGCTACGCAATTTCAAAGAAGGATTATCAGTAGCAAAAACGGCCAGAGAGATGAGATTAGATTACACAATAACAATGCCTGGATTATTAGAACTTAAAAATATGTTTAATTTAAGCAGAGAGTTAGATACGGAGATATTAACAAAAGTTATGTTTACTTTTAGCAATGATGAAATTCTAAGTCCACTAGCACTGCCTAAAGAACTGCTACACACACTTATTGATGAAGCACTAGCATACATGGAACCTCTTGCGTCACACAAACAAAGAGCATTAATAGATGTAATAAAAAATTTAAAAACTAGAGAAACTTTTACAGCAACTAAAAAAGGAAAACAGCGGCAAGAAAATATTGATAAGATTAGAAGACAGGATATAACAAAAATTTTAAGCAAAGATCAAAGGATATTAGACTGGTGGACAAGTATATAGATTCAAACATATGCCCATTACCATGGAACCATTTAGAAGTTGATGTAAATGGTGGTGCGTCTCCTTGCTGTTTGTACAAGGGCAGTATTCCTGGAGTCAAAGTGTACGAACAAAGTTTAAAATCCATACAGCAAACAGAGTATATGGAACTTTTAAGAAAAAAGTTCAGAGAGGGTGAGCGTCCTAAAGGTTGCCAGAGTTGTTGGCAAGAAGAAGATGCCGGAAAAACTTCCAAAAGACAAAATTCAATCTACAAAATGCGTGGCAGTTTAACAGACTGGACACCTAATAGCGAGCCAACGCTGAAGTTTATTGACTTTAAGTTGGGCAACGTGTGTAATTTAAAATGTAGGATATGCGGATCGTGGAGTTCCTCAAAATGGGCTCAGGAAGAAATTGATTATGAGACAGCCAAGGGCGGAGACAATCCTGTTGCAAGAAAACAATTGAAAGAGGGTGGCTGGCCAAAACGTAACCCACAATTTTTTGAGGAGTTACAAGAGGATCTCAAACACGTGGAGTACTTTGAGTTTACTGGCGGCGAACCGTTTATGATCAAAGACCACTTTAAAATATTGATGCACTGTGTTGAAAAAGGATATGCAAAGAACATAGACATACACTACAACACAAATGGCACACAATTACCGCCACAGGAAATATTTGACCTATGGAGTTATTTCAAACACGTGGAAGTAGCATTTAGTATTGATGATGTGGGAGAACCTTTCGAGTATCAGAGGCATCCTGCCAAATGGAGAGAAGTAAATCAAAATCTTGTCAAGTTCAAAGAAATGAAAACACCTAATATGGACTTCCAAATATGTTCAACAGTAAATATATTCAATGTGTTCAACTGGGCCAAGATGGCATTATGGGTGGCACAGTTTCAACCCAAGTTTTTTTACGTGAACACTTGCTTTGATCCAGATGTGTTCAACATTCAAACACTGCCCAAACAAGTCAAAGATATAGTAGTGGACAGATACCACATGCTCACAGACTATCAACCCAGCATACGATTCATGAACGCCGCTGACAGAGATACACCAGAGATAAGAGCAGAGAGAAAAAGAAGAATATTACAAACGGATCAGTACAGGAAAGAAAATTTTGGAGATATGTTTCCACTTTTAAATAACATACTTAAAATATATGAATAAAATTTTAGAACACAAACATATCATTATTCGAGCAGAAGTTTCTGAGCCAATTACTAAACGTAATAAAGCAATCAAGTTTCTCAACAGAATTATTAAAGCAATTGATATGAAAGCCATGTACGGACCAACAGCCACATACTGCAAAATGCCAGGCAACAGAGGAGTCACTGCGTTTGCCATAATAGAAACAAGTCATATTGCACTACACATATGGGATGAAGTTAATCCTGCATTGGTACAACTAGACGTATACAGTTGCAGTGATTTTGAACCTAAAAAAGTTTTAGACATTTTACAAGAACTTAAACCCACAAAAATTGAACACAAATACTTAGACAGAGAAAAAGGATTTAAAGAACTATGAGCAAAACTAGATTCATAGCAGGCGGTTGCAGTTTCACATATGGTTCGGAATTGTCAGACGACGACAAAGGTAAAAAGCCAAGTAAACATTCGTGGGCATATGAACTTTACAGACACAGCAAAGCCACAGGCGATTATATTTGTACTGCTAAACCAGGGTCTGGAAATTCAGGCATAGCACGTAGGGTGTTTAATTCAGTAGCGAACATCAAAGAAGTTGAAGGTGTTGTGGTGATGTGGAGTTTTAATTCACGATATGATTGGGCCATGCCCAGACACAGAGAACTAGAAGACACACGTTGGGCCACAATATCTCCTTGGGATACATCTATTTCCAATGACGAAAGGCATCAAGCACTTGCAGGTTCAGAAGGACAACAAGAAGTATGGAAACAAAGATCAGACCTAATGATAGAAACTGGAGTGAAACCTTTTGCGGAAGCCATATACAGATATGGTGCAAATGAATATCACGAAACTTACCAAAGTTGGAAAAGCATAATTTGGTTACAGAACATTTTGGAAAAAAAGAAAATACCATTTATGTTCACACTGGCAGACAACAGTTTGTTTTATAAAGAAATGGAACATCACAAAGATCAGGATCCTTTTATGACTGCATTACACAATGAAATAGACTTTACCAAATGGTTTTCGTTTGGTGAAAGAATGATGGGGTTTAACCAATGGGCAACTATTAATGAATACCAAAAAGGCACCACACATCCGCTAGACAAAGCACACAAAGATGCTACAATGTTAATGTTACCTACGTTTAAAAAATTAATAGGAGGAAAAGAATGATCAATTGGATTAAATCGATAATTGCAAAGATCAAACAAGAACTTGCATATCGTAAAAGATTAAAAGAACTTAAGAAAAAAGACCCGTTTATATACAAGTAAAACATGGACATACTTAATAGAGAGAAACTGAAAGAAGTTTTGGAACGTTGGAAAGGACATCCTTCTATAACGGATCTGTTTGATCGTTTTGATAAACTTCAAACATATACCAAAAAGAAGTTTGAGAAAGAACCAAAGTTTGATCTAATTGAACTTGAAACTATTGATGTTAATGAAGATCCTGTGAGGCCAGAATTAAGTTTGGAATTTAGAAAGTCATATGGTAGAAAAGTGTTTGGATTAAAGGACGAACAAGGAGAACTAGCGGCCATTATGTGTTTTGCATTCACAAATGAAGTACCAAAGAGTGTGGAAGAAATGGATATGTTAAGCAGAGATGCCGCCATGCAGGCAGTACACAGAGCAGGTGTACAAGGCAACATAGCAATAGCATACACAGTTTGGGCAAAGAAAAAAGGTGGCGGTAAGCATATGGTAAACGAAGTTTACAAAATGGTCAAACAATCTAATCATATCAATAGGCTGGTAACACTTTCTCCTCTAACTGAAATGGCAGAAAGATTCCACATAAAAAACGGAGCAAAAAAATTACAAGTAAATGAAACAACGCAAAACTTTGAATATGACATCACACTAGAAGATTGGGAAACGGCGTTGGACAAAGCAAAAAGGTTTTTAAAAATAAGATGAGAATATTAGTTGTAGCAGTGTGTATGTGGATTATAGTCCTTGTAGGAGATTCAAATGCTAATCCTTTAAAAAAGTATTATCAAGAGGATTTGACCGAAACTGACAAAAAAGGCATAGTTGCATTTAATATTTTACAAGGTATTGATATGTTGCAAACTTTAGAAATTGCCAACAACGACAATTACTATGAGAAAAATAAAATACTAGGCAAACACCCTAGCGAAGCACAGGTCATTGCATATTTTATATCCAGAGGATTCGCACACTATCACGCAACAAAAATGATACCGTTGAAGTATAGAAATATTTGGCATACATACCACATGGTTTACAATTATGATATGATACGTGATAATCATAACATAGGAATTAGGATAGATTTCTAATGAAAATATTAATAATGGGATTGCCAGGATCAGGCAAGACAACTCTTGCAAAATTATTGGCACCAATGTTCAATGCTGTATGGCTTAATGCAGATGAAGTTAGGAAACAAGCAAAAGATAAGGACTTTTCTGTTGCTGGGAGAATGATTCAAGCCTCTAGAATGTTGACCTTGGCCAAAAAAGCAGAAGCACAGAATAGGATAGTTGTAGCAGATTTTATATGTCCTACAGATAACACAAGAACAATTTTTAAAGCAGACTACACAATATGGATGGACACAATCAAAGAGGGAAGATTTGATGACACAAATAAAATGTTTATAAAACCAAAAGAATATGATTTTCGAGTTGGACACATGGAAGCAGACATGTGGGCATTCTTAATTAAACAAGATATTACAGAAAAATTTGGATCTTTAGGTCCGCACAGCAACATAGGATCGCAATGGAAGAAAATTTAATGGTACAGCAACAGGTAGAGAACGTATGGCAACACATGGTTGGTGTTATATGTTTGAATCAAGTTGACAGACGGCAAACAAAACCTGTATTAACAGAACTGTTTGCAAAGTATCCAACTGCACACAGTCTATTAAGAGGTTGCACAATACCCATGTTGGCAGAAATGCTAAAACCTTTAGGTATGCAGAATGTAAGAGCAAGTCGTATCTATAAAATGAGCATCCAAATAGAAAATTGGAATGGACAAGATGCTACCATGCTACATGGTATAGGCAAGTACGGCAGTGACAGTTATAAAATATTTTACAAAAACGAAATACCTGCTGATGTGCAGGACAAAGAACTAAAAAGGTATGTAGAAGCACTATGAAGATACTAGGAATTAATTGTATGAATCATGATGCCGCAATGGCAGTTGTTGATTATAGTTCAGGCATTGGTGAAGTGCTATGGGCCGCACACGCAGAACGTTATTCCAAAGTAAAGAACGATCATTATCTAAATTGGGCGATAGTAAATGAAGCAAATACATTTGGACCTTTTGACAAAGTTGTGTATTATGAAAAGCCTTTATTAAAAAAGACAAGACAACTGTACGCAGGACAGTGGGCAGATGCTTTCAGTTATACAGAAATGCCACAGTGGCATTTGGATCACTTTAATATCAAGATAGATGAGTATGTGAAACATCATGACTCACATGCCGCGGCAGGTTATTTCACATCACCGTTCAAGGACACAGGAGCAACAATACTCACAGTGGACGCAATAGGTGAATGGGATACTGTGTCCATATCAACTGCGGACAAAATTTGGATAGAAAGAAAAGAAACAATTAAGTATCCACACAGCATAGGAATACTTTATTCAGCATTCACACATCGTTGCGGACTTAAACCTGCAGAAGAAGAATATATTTTAATGGGCATGGCCGCATATGGCGAACCCAAATACAAAGATGACATATACAATGATTTTGTGCACCAGTCACCTTTTAAACTAAAGAAAAATTTACACAGAGGACTGAGCGAATGGCACCCTGAAGCAGACCCAATGGACCTAGCGGCCAGCATACAAGCAGTCACAGAAGAATGCCTTGCAGATTTATGGCACAGGGCCAGCAAGTACGGATCACGTAATTTAGTATATGCCGGCGGAGTAGCACTCAACTGTGCGGCCAACAAGGTACTTGCAAATTTAGGATTGTTTGACAACATATGGATCATACCAAATCCAGGAGATGCAGGATCTAGTTTGGGTTGCATAGCGGCACATCAAAAATCACACATCAACTGGAAACATCCATTCCTAGGACACAACATAGAAGGCGAGTATCCTGTGGACGCAATTATTAAAGAATTAAAAGAAAACAAGATGGTAGGGGTTGCAAATGGTAGAGCAGAATTTGGACCAAGAGCACTTGGTAATAGATCATTACTAGCAGACCCGCGGGGTGAGGAGATCAAGGATTTGGTAAATGGTATTAAGAAAAGACAGAAGTTTAGACCCTTTGCTCCGGCCATATTAGAAGAGGATGTAAACGACTATTTTGCACTCCCTAAAGCGGTTAAAAATACCCCTTATATGCAATATACAGCGTCATACACGCATGGTAACGACTGTCCTGCTATATTGCATCATGACGGCACATCCAGGGTGCAAACGGTGTCTAAGACGGACAATGAGGGGTTCTATGAACTGTTGAAAGCATGGAAAAAAGAAACAGGTTGTCCTATATTATTGAACACGAGTTTGAACATCAAGGGTATGCCCATGGTAAATGACACCAAAGATGGTAAAGACTGGACAGCCAAATATGGAGTAAAAGTATTGTAATGAAAATTTTAGTAACAGGTGGAAAAGGCTTTATAGGTTCGAAGATTGTGGAGATGTTATCTAATGACGGGCATAAAATTACAGTGATTGATAATCACGACACATATGGTATAATGACCAAACAAGAACTAGACAAACTATACAAATGGCGAACTAGGAATTGGAAACCAGAAAATGTGTCAGTGATACCAGGAGATATATTAGATAGGCTTGTTTGCTTGAAAGCATTTTCACACAATCCAGATATAGTAATCCATTTAGCAACGTATCCGAGAGCAAAAATTGTAGATGAAGATCCTATTGTTGGTATTCCTAAAGTTATAAACACAACAACTAATTTGTTGTGGCATTCATCAAAATGGAATATCAAAAAATTTGTATATATTAGTAGCAGTATGGTATATGGAGACTTTGTAGATGGCACAAAAGAAGATGCAAACACAAAGCCAAAAAATATTTACGGTGAAGCAAAATTAACAGGTGAACGTATGGTTAAACTGTTTGCAAAGAGAGATGGGTTAAACTACAACATCATAAGACCAAGCGGTGTGTATGGACCAGGTGATATGCCTGATAGGGTAGTATCTAAATTTTTTGAGAAAGCAATGAGTAACAAAACAATCACATTACATAATGGTGAAAACAAAGTTGATTTTACCTACAGGCAAGATGCGGCAAGAGGTATAATACTAGCGGCACTATCTTCAGTTGCTAATGTCAGTTTCAATATAACGGCCGGCAATGCCACAAGCCTAAGAACACTAGCAGAAAAAATAATAGAAATCACAGGCAGTGATTCAGACATAGAGGATATTGGCAATCACAAACTTTATCCAATGCGTGGCACACTAGATATCAGTAGGGCAAAAGACTTGCTGGATTATGCACCAGAGTTTACACTAGAACAAGGATTAAAAAGTTATTATGACTGGCTACAAAATAAAATATAATGGTGTTGATAGATTGTTCGATGCCTACTCTTGGAGATTAACCAGAAGAGCCAAAGCGGCCTGGTCATCAGGACAAGTATTACAAGGACAGTTCTTAAAGCAGTTAGAAACTGACATAGCAGAAAAATACAATAGAAAGTATGCAGTGGGTGTTGGCAGTGCTACTGATGGATTGTACTTTGCCATGAGAGCAGTTGGTCTAAACAAAGGTAGTACGGTTATGTGTCCTGTGTTGAGTTATATTGCTACCGCTAATGCAATCAAAAGATTAGGTGCAAAAATACAATTTGTAGACACAGATCAAATGGGACTGATTGGAGATTTACAATACAAACAAGTACCAGATGCAGTTGTTTATGTGAACTTATTTGGCAACTGTGCTGACTATGTAAAACTTAGACAGTATTGTACAAAACACAGTATTCCATTAATAGAAGACGCCGCACAATCACAAGGTGCAGTTTATAAAAAAATTCCATCGGGTGGATTGGGTGATATCAGCATATTCAGTTTTGACCCAATGAAAAATATGCCTAGTTTTGGTGGAGGTGGTATGGTGCTTACAGATAATGAACAACAATACAAGCAAGTGCTGTCCATGAGAAAAAATGGAATGTACAATAGTATGTTGTCTGAAGATCATGCAAATCAACTTTTATTGATACTAGATAAATTTAAAAAGTTGCAAAAAATGAGAAAAAAAGTTTATCAAAGATACAGAGAACATTTACCCAATGCACATTTTTTGATTGATGAAAAAGGTAAACCAAGTTACCACAAACTTGTTATGATAACAAAACACAGAGACGCATTACAAAAACATTTAGCAGAAGCAGGCATTGAAACAAAAATACACTACAAAGAAATATTAGACAGCAAGTATGTAGGACTTTATTCTTATCCATATGCAGATAGTATTTGTGCAAATGCAATCAGTTTGCCCATATATCCTTATTTAAAAAATGATGAGATAGATTATATTTGTGAAACAATAGGAAAGTTCGATGTTCGATAGTGTACAAGTAAGATTCAAAGATATTAATTTTTTTAAATCACCATTAGCAAACACACGACAGGTTCCGTTTATTGGCAGTTATTTTGATATACTTAAAGGAGTTGTAGAAGACATTAACACAGAATATTTTTGGTTGTTTGCAAGTTTTTGTAAACTGGATAAAAATTTTGATTGGAATTTTATTCCTGAACAACACGAAAAAGATCAAATGCACGTTTGGTACACAACACACCCGTTGGGCGGACTAAACACAGAAGGTAATGTGTTTTTAATTCCTACTAAAAAATTTAAAGAGCAAATGCACAATATTAATTTTTTACGTGATTTTAAAGATATTAATTATCATGCTTCACCTATGTTGGAAGTACAGCCAATTAGCACAAAGTATTTTAAACTACACGATCCTTATAAAGACTACAACACCGAACCTTTGTTGTATCATTGGTTTGTTAACAAAGATTTACAAAAAGTAAAACTTCCTAACTTTTATCCAAGTTTTTGGGAAGATGAAAAAATGTACACTTGGGGTGAAACCAAAGACATTATGTTAGTACCCGGTAATAAAACTATACATCAGTTTTATGACATAGACAGGCAGGTACATTTTGAACATGACTATACAGCGAAGCCAATGGACATAGTATTTCTATCATACGACGAACCTAGTGCAGAAACATATTGGCAAGTATTGAAGAAGAAATATCCCAGAGCAAAACGCATACAAGGAGTAAAAGGAAGAACACAAGCATACCATGCCGCGGCCGCGTTAAGTGAAACAGATTATTTTTTTGCAGTGTTTCCTACCATTGAATTAGATGATAGTTTTGATTTTACTTTTCAACCAGATAGATTGCGTGAAGCCTGTCATTACATTTTCCATGCAAAAAATCCTGTTACCGGATTGGAGTATGGACATAGGGCAGTTATATTATACAACAAACACCTATGCTTGTCCACCATACATCCTAATTTAGATTTTACACTATCACAACCACACACAGTAATACCTCAGTTGTGTGGAACAAGTCACTTTAACCAAACACCAGAGATAAGTTGG
>Ga0228615_1000705_pt1 | contig 17929 bp, 27 predicted proteins | sample 16DmetaG_FD_190530 | JGI IMG/M metagenome (GOLD analysis project Ga0228615, IMG submission 190530) | Seawater microbial communities from Monterey Bay, California, United States - 16D | ecosystem: Environmental > Aquatic > Marine > Coastal | place: USA: California | collected 2016-10-17
TGTTGTATTGTACTATATGCAGTTAGAGTAGGTATTGTAGCAGTTGCAGTTGTAATACCTTTAGTAAGAGCAGGTGCAGTTGCCATTGCTTTAGTTCCTATTTGTGTAGTTTGAGCAGCTTTAGCAGCCCATCCACCCCAAAACCATGGTATTAATAAATATGGATCTGCAACTAAAGCATTAACTAATTCACCAGCAAATACTTTTGGTTGTGCTTTAAAAGTGTCAACAACAGCTTCCATACTAAATGGTTCTGTAGATAATGCATAACCATATCTATTATACATATCTTTATGATAATTAAACTCTTTACCAGTTTTAATATCTGGATTAGCTTCTAACCAATCTTTAGATTCTTGTGCATTTCTTTGTTTACTTTTAGTTGTGTAATCATCATCCATCCAACTAGTAAGATCAAAAGGTTCACCTTGTGCATTTAATATACCTTTATTATTTAGATATGTTTCATATTTACCTAAAGCACTTCTTTGTTTTTCACCAAAAATTTGTGCCGCAGCAACAGGTATGCTATTATACTTCCATAATTCTAAAGGGTTTTTTAGTGTATCAATAAATCCAGGTTGTTCTATTTGTTCATCAGATACCTTTAATGGTACTAATTTAAATTCTGAATCTTTAGGATCAACTAATTTAAAGTCTGTATTTTCTTTTTTTGTTTCTTCAAATGGTGCTAGTTTAAATTCAACCATATCATTGTAATTTTCCAACAGCTATAAGTTTATTTAATTCTTCAATTATTTGATCTCTAGTTAAAGTAGGATTAGCTTTCATTTGTGCTTGTATAAAAGCTTCTTGTAGTTCAGGAGTTTGTGGTATTGTAATGCCTGATTGCAATGTATCTAAATCAATATTAGGATCTACTGCAGGTACACTATCTCCTAAAAAGTTGGTGCCAAAGAAACCACTACCTGGAACTGTTGTTTCTTCTGTTGCTTGTTGAAATATTCCTTGTTTCTCATATTTATCTACAGTTGTTTTGATTGCAGCATTTAATCCCATTGTACTAATTAATGGTGCTATTTCATTTGCAATCTGTCCTGATGCTGCAGCAATTTGACTTTGTAGAGATTTATCTACTTTATATCCAGTACCTGAAGTCATTTCTTCAGGAAAATATGTACCTTTAATATATGTTTCAACAGACTTAGTTACATTATTTAAGTTATAACCTTTTGGAAAAGGCGATTTTTCTGTTTCTGCTGTTGCTGTTTCAACTGGTTTTTTTTGATTAGGAAATGTTCTAATGTAACTACCATCATCTTGTAGTGTATATTTAAAACCATCATCACCAGTTGTTATTGTAGGTTTAACAACTTTTTTTGTAGGATTCTTTAATGCATCTGATCTTAATTTAAGATATTCCATTTGTGCATTATTATAAGCAGCTCTAAATATTCTATCTTTAGTTTTGTTTCTAACTTTAACACCAGCAAGTAATACATCAGTAATATCACCGCCTTTTAATGCTGTGTTATGCATTACTAAAGCTTCCATAAATCCTGGCTTACCAATGTTATCAGAAAATTGTGATACTACACCTGATAGTTTACCAAAAAAACTTTCATCTTTTTTAGATCCAGCATCTAATGTAGTAGCAAGATCTTCACTAAGACTACCTATTTCAGTATTACCAGTAGTACTAATTAATGCACTTATATCAGTTTGTGTAGGAGTTGTAGTTTTATTTGTAATTTTTGTTTGTGGTGCATTTATTTGTTGTCCAAGTAAATCTGGATCAGTAAATTGTCCTGTAGCCTGTAAATATTCTTGAGTTGGAGCTAATAATTGCTGACCTTGATTTGTAAATCGTGATGATTGAAAAGGTAAGTTTACATCAAAGTTACCTATTTGAGAATTGTGTCCTGGTTTGTGTACCATAATTATTTCCTATCCTAATAATCCACCAGCTGCACCAATAGCCATAGCATATGGATTACCTGGAAAAGCTTGTGCACCTAAATATGCACCAGACAAACCTGCTATCAATGGATTAGCAGATGGTCCAGTTGAATATTGAGATGTACCTCTACCTGCAATTGGATTTATCATTGAAGCATATTGAGCTAATCTCATAGCAGGTGATTGTTGTTGATAATCAAATCTAGCAATTTGATCTTGTAATTGTCTACCAGCTAAATCTTCATAAGCTGTGCCTACTCCACCTAAACCAGATATACCCATATTAAATCTTTGATCCATAGCACCTTGAAGTCCTGGTAAACCAGAAGCTCCTGCCATTCTTCTACCAAGTGCAGCTTCTCTAGCAGTTTGTTCTCTTGCTATATCAGCTTGAGATGCAGTAGTTTGTCGATTAAACATTGATTCTGCACCTGTTTGTTGACGAGCAATATCAGCTTGTAAAGCTTGTTGAGTTCTTCCTAAAGCTCCTTCTCGTGCTTGTTGGAATCTATTAAGATCAGCTTCACGAGAACCTAATTCTCTTTGTCTTTCTGCTTCGGCAGCAGATTGTGCAATAGGTGCATATTGTTGTGTAAAGGCTCTAGTAGCTGCACCTTGTGCGCCTGGACTAGTTCCTGTTCTACCCATATCACCAAACTGTGATGCTATTTGACCCATAACATCAGATCCAATTGATGATCTTACATCAGATAGATAATCTCCAGATGAAGTACCTAATTGATTATAAGCTGGTCCACCAGCATAAGAGTCACCGAGTCCAATACCCATACGACCTGTATAAGCATTACCCATACCAGCACCTAACATAGGACCACCATAAGAATCACCCATTGTTCCAGTAGCTGCACTACCTAATGTATTTGCAGCAGTTCCATAAATACTTGATGGACTCATAAGATCATAAGATCTTGCTCTTTGTAAATTTAATGCTCTAGTAGTGTCTTCTGCGAATGGTACAACTGTAGAATTAGGGAAGTAGCTTTTACCAACATCACTTGCGTAAATGTTTTCTGCTTCCGACATTATATCTTTTAGATATGGTTCTGATGGTTCATATGGTTTTTCAGTTGTTACTTGTGTATTACCTCCTCCAGATGACATAGGTTATTCCTCCAATTTTTTTTCTAATATATAGTGTGTTATTTTATAATTTTGATTTTTAAGTAATCGTGACCAACCTGGTCTAGCATATGTTTCAATATGTGTACAACCTTGTTGTTTAGCATAATCTTCAACAACTGACATTTTATGTTGCCATTGTTTACGATTACGACCTGTAACAATAAATACATTTAAAGCTTTAGTGTTAGATCTTTCTAATATCTTAGTAACTCCACAGCCTTGAAAGTTTTGTTTTTTATTTAGATTCCATAATATCCATAACTGCATTTCACCTTTTAATAAAGATTCATAAATATCTTCTACATTAAAATGATTACCAGAATACTTTAATGCTTTATCAATAGAATCTTTACACATAGGAAAAACTTCTTTGATATTGGTAGTAGGTATAAATACAGGTTCGGTCATGTAATTTCTAAGTAACTAGTAATGACGTGTAGTCTATTAGCAGTTGCTGCAGTTGCTTTTAAAATATCTGATTCAGTTAATACTAGTGTTGCATTATGTCCACCCATACCTTGTATTGTAGACTTAGCTCCAACAAAAGTATCTTTTAAAAACTGAAAGGTATCATCTCCATTTACTATAGTTAATGATATACTATCATCATTGTTACTATCTTCGCAAATAATAATAGATTTTATAATAATAGTAGAACCACTAGCTACAGTAATTAATGCAGTAGCATCAGTAGTTGTAAGATCTACTTTAGAATTTTTGTAGGTATGAGCCATTACTCAACACTTTCTTTAAAGCCATCACTAAGTTTTTTCCAAAATTCGTCTAATGGATTATGTTCACAGTTAGCACATTTACAAGAAGCACAGACACCACCATTACCACAATGACAACTATGTTCACAATTTCTACATTGATCTAAGTCAGAAACCATGCAGCTACCTCCTGATTTTCTACATTATGATAACTTACTAATTGATTTATAACATCTTCTGTAACTAGTTGAAACTCATATTGTGATAGCAATACACCTTCTAAAGTATATGCAGGATAGTTATAAACATATTCTAAGTTTTGTTTACTTGCCATCTCTTAACTCTTTGTTAAGTTTCTGTCTAACCATTTCAAAATGTGGTTCCCAATCTTCATCACTACCTGTTTCAAAATCTCCAAACTCAATATCATTAATCCATATTCTATTGTCTGAAGTTTTAAATGTATACACAGGTTCTATTCTATCAGTAAGAACTCCATGTTTACTATCTTCAACAGCTATTAATTGATTATCTTCTACAACCCAATGTGATCCAGAAACTAATACATCTTTATAATTATAAATGTTTTGTGGTAAGAATTGCATTTTAGCTTCAACAATACCACCTTTAGTTTTTTCTCCTAATTCAATATTAGTAATTTCTTTTGTACTACCATCAGCCATTTGTATAGGAGTGCCTTCAACAAAACAACCACCTGATGGTCCGTCTGGTCCTGCACCTTCTTTTTCTTTTTGTTGTTGTTTTTTTTGTCGTTCATTAAATGCATCCAAGTTTTTTTGTTTTTGTTTTTCTGCAAATTCTTGTTGTGCTTTTTTAGTTGCGTCAGTTATTTCTTTTTCTGTTTGTAATGCTGATTTTAATGCTGCTTTTGTAGTTTCAGGAGTACCTTCACCTTTTAGTCCTTCTTTACCAAGACGTCCTAGAAAACCTAATATTCCTGTATTAGCTATTGGTCCAGTATAACCATAAGTTTCTGGATTAGTTGGGTCACGCTTATCTAAATCTACATTTCTTTGTTGTCTACTGTAGTAATCACTAATAGTATTGGCAGAAGCCAAAGGACTTGGAGCATACTTTGGATTATTATAACCAAAATACTGACCTAATAAATTAGGATTATAAGTTGGATCAGGTATTGGTTTACCAAATCTGTATCCATCTCTGCCACCAGCGTCTCTTGCTACAGTTTCAGTAGATACTAAACCAGTAACTGGATCTACAGGTAATACTCCTGCACTACCTGGTTCACCATAATCAATAGTTGAATCATAGTAAGCGGCTCCACCACCTACAGAACCATCTTCATTAAGTTGTCCTGGTACTCCAAAAATAGGATTACCATCTGGACCTATTGTAAATCTATTTTGTGCTACTTTACCTGTAGGTGTATCAATAAACTCTTGTTCACTTGTAGGAATATTTTCAATAAATTTTTGATTACCAAATTGTAATGAGTTACCTAGTAAACCTTGTTGCGTTTGTAATATATTATCTACAGCAGAAGGGTTTCTTGCACTTAATCTTCCATATTGCATGTTTTTATATCTTGCAACTAATTCATCAAAATATGACATTATCTATAACCTTCTTTGATTGCTTCTATATCTATACCTTGTGCATCTGACCACGTAGTAGCTGCAGGTATAGTTAAGTTAAATTTAAAATATCTTGCTGATTTATGAAATGGCATTGTGCCTGTAGCATGTATGCTAGCAGCAGCAGTATTAGAAGCAGTATCAGCAACTCTGTTTCTAAAACTTAATGTTCCTGTAGCAGCAGTAGTATCTACTATAGGTCTTACATGTGTAACTAAAGATCTGTGTAATGGAAATATTTCTGTTTCTCCAGTACCAATTTCAGCTTCTAATGCATCACCATTAAAAGATCCTAGTTTATGATCTGTACCAAATGCACCTACTGTTCTTAAGCCACCAATAAATATAGCACTATCCAATGATACTGTTATAGCATCTAAATCATTAGTACCTGATGCTGGATAGTCATCTAGTTCTTCTAAAGTAAATCCAGGTGATAGGTAATCTATAATAACTTCATGTTCTAATTCTACAATAGACCATCTATTACTAGCTATGTGAAATATTAATATCTTATCATTTAGTGTACCAGAGTTATTACCAGTAGCAGAAGGATAAGACCACATAATTAATTTGTTTTCATGGTCATAAGAAGCTCTTACTCTTTCTCTTAAAGCAAACTTAAGATCATTATAGAAAAAACGATCTACTTTATTTGCACCAATAGGTTTAGCACTAGAACCATCAGTAACATAAAAACCATCTTCAGATAGAAAGTATACAAGGTTTCCAACTTGGATTACATTCTTACCTTGTACAGCTCCTCTATTATCTTCTATTCTTCTAAATTGAAATACAACATTACCACCACGATAATCCATACGAGTGATACGAGACTCTTGAAATATTAATCCGTATTGTCCGCCAGTTAAACCAGTAATAACACCACCTTCAGGTAATACTTCAGAGTCAGATTGATTAGTACCTACAGTCCATGAAGTAGGACTATTAAAGCTAGACCATTGTACTTTATTTTGTGCAGTAGGTTGAAATCCTGTAACTACAAAATTACCTACAACTGCTGCATGTCTAAATACTGGAGGTGATCCAGCTAATGTTGCAAAGTCTGTTGAGCTATCTAGTGTCCACGCTTGAGGTGCATCATCACCATTAAATGCAATAACAACTTCACCAAATCTAATAAAATCCCAATAAGATTCTGCAGGATAACTAAAGGTAGTACCACCACTTTCATCAACAAAAGCATTAGATGTTAGTTTGTATAATTTAGTAGCATCGCCTGCAAATATAGATACAACACCACTATCAGACTTAAATGCTTTACCACCTTGCGCTCTAGCAGTTAACGCATTACTTGAAGTAGCAGCTATACTATTAAAAGGTCTATAACTGTTTACTGCAGGAAATACATTCCTTGCTTGTGTAGCACCAGGATTAGCATGGTCTGGCAAATCTGGAAGCCATTCTCCAAAAGGTAATTGCATTAATCTACGTTATCAAAATTGTTAATATTAATACCTGATCTTTGAATCAAAGGCGTACCATTATATTTATCTAAGTCATCTGCATCTTCTACTTGTTTAATAGCAGATTCATATTGTGTTTTAAATTGTACAACAGTACCTTGATCCATACCACGAATAAATGTACTAGCAAAATATAATGCACCATATAGGTAAACATCAGGATGACTAGTAAGAATATGATTAGTTGTAGTAGTACTATCAATAGCATCAAAAGCTTTATAAAAAGATAGTCTTGCTGTTTGTGCTGTATCAGGAACTGGACTAAATCTAAAGTTAGTACCTTCTACTGAGTAAACTCTAGGTGTGCCTGAATTATTAATACCTTGTGTATTAGCTTGATGAAAAGGAGTCATTAGTTGTAAAGCTTTATCAGGTGAAGCACTAGTAATAATAAAACTTCTTACTTGCAAAAAACCAGTTGGTAATGCCTCTGTTTCTGAATCAATAGTAAATGCAGTATCTACATTTTCCATAGCTCTTATTCTTAATCTACGATTAAAGTCTGCTTCAGTAAGATCTATAAAGTCATCTATCTCTGTAGTCAAATCATCACGTGCTAAGAAATTAGCAATAGCTGTTTTTAAATTTGCATAATTGTTTAAAGCCATTATAACCTTTTACTTCCTGTTCTAAAGTTTTCGAACTCGTTACTATTAATCATCTTTTTAATAATATCTCTTTGATCATCTGCATGTAATTGATGATAATTAGAATGACCAAATAGTTCTTTAGTTTTAATTTGTAATGCAATCAATGGTATCTGTGCTATACGTTGAAACTCACCTTTTTGTTCTGTATGGTTTCTTGCTATCTTATTAGCTTTAAGTATAGATTCAGTATCTTGTGATTTCTTTACTACAAGTTTGCTTGTTGTTTTATCTATATGTATATCCTGATTAGGATTATATATATTTGACATCTTACAGCTCCGTTGTATCTACAGCATATGCATCAACTAAAACTCTCCAACCATATGTATCAGACATAAACACAAGTCCAATACCTGTATTCTCTGTGGTCAATGTTAAGTCTGCAGTTAATCCTTGTATCTTTTTTCCGTTTCTAGCTACAGTTAAATTAGCACTGTCAAAGTTTGCAGCACTATCTAGTATGTGAATCTCATCACCAACTGCAGGTGCTGAAGGTAAAGTAATTGTAAATGCAGCTGTTGTTGCAGTATCAGCTAATAGTCTGTCACCAGCTACTGCTGTATATGCAGAAGTTTTAACAGTCCATCTTTTTAATGCACCATTAATTGCTTCAGTAGTTGTAATTGTATCTACAAATGTATCTTTAAAGCGTAAAGAGGTTGTACCTAAATCTACATCTGAATCTGTTTCTGGTGCAAATACGCCATCAGCTAAAGTAGCTTGTACAGTGCCTGCACATCTTAAACTAAACTTATCAGCACTATGATCGTAAAAAATCTCACCTGAGTTAATAGCTGAGTTATCACCAAATTGTATAATACCTATGTTGTTTAAATTACCTGAAATAAAAATACCTGGTCTAGTATCATCTTCAACAAATATTGGTGCTAGTGAACTTTGCGTTGAATGATTTACTGCATCTCTTACTACGTGCAACTTAGCAAGTGGTGTGCCTTCATTAACACCGACACTTACAGGTATGCTTTTAAACATATTCTCTATAGTCATTTTTTTAGTAGCAGTTGCACTGGTATCTACTATAGGCAATATATCATCTGATGCACTAGACGTTAATGCTGTCAAATCACTAATCTTACTATCAGCCATTTTTAATCCTCTTTCTTAATACTTTTGTTCTTTGTTTGTTCTTGTTTTGTTGCTTAGAGCTTTGCTCTTTAATTTGTAATACTTTTACTAATTCACTAAACTCCATTAATTTTGGATTGGATTATCAGTAAAGTAAGAAACACCTACACCATCTTCACGTATAATGTTATCGCCTGTTTCTAATAATAGGTATGTTAAATCTTCTAGGTTTATGGCATCATTAGGTACATCTGTCCTACGATTACGGTAGCGATCCTGACTTCGTATTGATATAAAACCTGGTCTCATTACTGACTAAGTTCTGTTATTCTAGCAGTTCCTGTTACAGAACCAACTCTGATTAATGCAACTTTACTTGCTGAATCTACTCTAAAATATTCTACAGTAAATGCAGGTACAATCAAAGATGATGAACTAGCAGTAGGTGCAGCATCAAATGCTACATAAGCATCAACAGTAGTTACTACTCTAATCTCTCTAGTATGAGCATTAAAAGCACTAGAAGCAGCAGAAGATGCTCCTACAGCTACAGTCTGTGTTGCGCCTGGTCTAAATGTTGTTGGAGCTTTCATATTTTTTCCTTATGTAAAAGAGGGGGCCAAAGCCCCCCCTAATTATTAATTACTCAGTAATATCTAATAAGATACCGTGAGCAGCTTCGTTTCTAACTTCTAGAGTAAATTCAACTAGTAGTTGTTTTTTCTCTGAGTCACCAGTCTTAGCAAGATCATTCACTTGGAAATCTCTTAGGTAAGCGGCAGCAGCCATGTCTGTTTGTAATAAGAAACAAGTTTCTAATCCAGCCATAGTTCTGTTAGGTATAATCTGAAGATTACCAAAATCTGATACATAAACATCAATAGATGCACCAAAAGTTTTATCTTCACTAGTAAACATTCTAGGATTAGAACTACTAGCTCCAACAAATCCAGATATAGTTTGTTTTACTTTAGGTGGTACAACTAGAACATCTAGATCTCCGCCTGCAGTGTAAACTTCTTGGATAGTTTCTTTCAAGATTGCTTCAGTTATTGCTCTATTTGTTCCTGCACCAGGAGCATCAGTACCATCACCAGTTGATAATGTTCCATTAGTTCCAGCAGATCCATTAGTTTCAATCCAACATTGTAATCCACCAAAAGTTCTAGCAGCAGTTGCAGATCCTACTGCAGCTAATGTAGCAGATGAAAGAGCAAGCTCCATATCTTTTTTAAGTTCTTTTGATTTCTTAGCAATTTGGTAAGCCATTTCGTCAGCTCTACCAGCAGCATCAACAGATGATTGCGTGCCAGAAACAGCAATTACTTTGTCCATAATCTGTGTGAAGTTTTGCTTTCTAGCAGTTGCAGTAGCAGCGTCTATAGTAGCATCGTCACCTTCGATTACAGCGTTAGAAGCAGCAGCAGCTAATGAATCTATTTGCCACTCATGCTTAGTTTGTTTTGCAATCGATCTTGGGATTGCAGAAAGTATTGGAGTATCTTCAGGAGATATATTGTAAATTACATCTACTAAATCTTCTCTAATACCAGTAGTATCGTACGTATCGTACAAGTTTGTTGGTTGTGCCATTTAAGGACTCCTTTATAGATAGTCTTTAAAAATAGAAGCTGCGTCTCTAGTAGCTCCTGTTTTCTTCAGACGATTTAGTTTATCAGCTTTAAGTTTACTGCTAACATCAGACTTGCTTTTTGCAGAACCTGACTTAATAACTCTAGGAGCATTAACAACTTGTTTCTTAACTCTTGGATTAGCTTTACGAATCTTATCATAAGCTAAAGCATCTCTAATCAATAGTACTTGTCTATGATCATAGACTGTATCTATTTCTTGAGCATTAAAACCAACACCACTAAGATAATTTTTCATATCATTTTTAAGTGCTTTGGCTTTATTAACATCAGAAAACTCAGGAATAAGACGCACAATCTTTTTTTCTTGTGCTTCTACGTATTTCTTAAGTTCAACTGTTTGCGCTTGTAGCGTTTCATGATTAATCTTATTTAAGTTTTCAGCTCTCTTACGCATTTTGTGTTCGAGTCTACTTGCTTCAACAGGATCATCTTCATAAAGTTTTTCAAAGTCAATGTTGCTATACTCGTTATTAAGTTCTACTTGTGCAGATTGAGTTAGTTCGTTTAACTTATTAAGCTTTTGATTAATCTCAGTTTGAGATTCTTGCAACAAATCATTATACCTTGATTTTTCTAAGGATAAATCTTGTTTGCTTCTTGTGTAATCAGCTTCTCTTTGGTATCCCTGAAGTAGTTCATCAAGCGTCACCTCGAGTTCGTCACCTTGGACTTTAACTCTATATAGAGGTTGCTCTGAACTTTCATTAATATCTTGTTCAGCGTCATCTGTAGCTTCTTCAACTACTTCAATTGGTTCAATATCCTGGGTAGGTATGTTTTCTTCAATTGTTTCTTCAACAACTTCTTCAGTTGCTTCAACTGTTTCAGCAGGTGCTTCTTCAGTTTTGTTTGTGCCTGTCATTAAACCTTTAATAGTTTCTGCAGCATCTAATACATTCATAGCTTCATCAGCCATAGTACACTCCTTATTGGTTGGTGTTTATATACACTCCCTGAATGGGTTGGTGTTATTTTTTCTTGCGAAGTTCTTCTAATTGTTTACTTGCAAGTTTACCAGTTTCCATTGTTACACGGAAATGGTTTTCAACTTTACCTAAAATTTGATAAGCTAGATATATTTTTAATCTACCTTCATCATCATTTGGTGCTGTTTGAAATATTGCTTCTTGATACGAATCTTTGAGTAATTGAAAAGTCTCTACAAAAAGATCATCTTCTAAAATATTTTTTGCTCTAGAGCCTCGTTCAATTTCCTTCGGTAGGTTCGACATCTATTTCTAAATTCATTTCTTGTGGTTGTTGAGGTTGTAATAATTCTTTTGTAGCAGATGTCAACATTTCTTTATTGCTTTCAGATAAGCCTGACATTGTCATTGCTTCTCGTCTAATTGCTTTCTCATCAATATCTGCTTCGTACTTCATCTCAAGTTCTTTGATTTTCGCTTCAAAGTCAAGTATCATTCTTTGAGATTTTAATTCAATCTCACGCATTCTATTTTCATACTGCATTTGTGCAGAAGCTGCTTTTTGTTGCGTTTGTATTTGTGATACTTTTTCAAACTCAGTAGGTTCTTTAGGTCCAGGAGGTGGCATGTTTTGCATACCAGTCTGTGGATCTGTAAAGTATGAACCAACATCTTTAAGCCCAGCATTCTCAATAATTTTAGATAATGTATTATATATATTATTCATATTAACTATTGGTCCTGCAGGTGAACCTTGTAGTTTAATTGCTTCTACTTGTTGTCTTAGTATTTGATTTAGTATTCCCAACTGTTGGTCTCTTGAACCAGTACCTAATCCAACTTGTATTGTAACATTACAACGATCTCGCCATTCCATAGGATTCATTGGAACAAAAGTATTTCTAATTTTTACAATTCTTTCTTTATCTTGGTATTTTACAACAAGCTCAAACATCTTTTTAAAGATATCTTTTACGCCTGTTTCTGCAAAAATACGAGCTATTAACTCAATTCTCATCTGTGATTGAGATAAAATAGTATTTATACCTGATGCAGTTTTATTAAGTGAATCAGTGTCCATACCTTGGTTATACTTAGTAACACCACTACGATTTTCTTTTACAGTATCTAAATATTCTAATAATGGAAATGCTTGTTGATTAATAGTTTGAGTCTGCATCGGCATCATAACTTGTCCTGGTGCAGCTTTTGTTCTTACAATTCCTCCTGGTCGATTAGTTAATAAATCATCAAGATTAACTTGACCATCCATAACAGCAACTCGGTTATTGTTTGTTAGGTACATATTATCTAACAACTGTCGCATTACAGTAGATTTAATTAACTGTATATCTTCTACTAGTTCTGCAACTGATCTACCATAAAATCTGTGTGGTACTATAATAGGTGTAATAGAACAGAAAGGATTTGAATCAACAATAACATCATCTAAGATTGTATATGTATTATCACCAGCAGAAGTAATTTTTCTTAACTCTGCAATACCATCTCCATCTTCATCTATTTTAATATAAGATTCTAATACAACTATTTCTTGTGTAGAGTCATCACCAACTGATCTATCAAAGTCATCATCTAAATTTCTATACCTGGTTGATACTTCTGCATTATATTTTTCAGAATTATTTTCTGATAAACTGTAAACAAGATCAACATCAAATCCCATTTCAACTAATTCACTTCTTGTTTTAGTTGTACGGTGTGCAGTAAAACTTGCTTCTTCAATAGATCTAGCTCTACGTTCAATTAAAAATTCTTCAGGTGGTACAGCTTCCATCTTAACTTTACCAAATGTTTCTTTACGCATGATAACTACATCATGTAAATTAGGAATAGGAACACTATTAATTTGATCTAATATTTCTTCACCTTGCATATCACCTTCAGGTACAGATGCTTTAAGTTGATCTTTAATGTTCTTCTTTTGTTTTATAGCTGTTGTGTCTTTGTACTCAGTATGTTCTTTTACTTCTACACCATCTTCATCAATCAACATTGTAAACTCAGCTTCAGATAAAGCTTCATAAGTTTCTTGTTTAGCTGTTTCACTAGTATCCCAATAGACTTTAACGATACCATTTTTTTGTATCAATGCATCTTTGAACATTGAATACAGAGTAGTAAAACCTTCATTATCTTTATTAAATATATGATTTAGATAATCAGTAGCTTGTTTTGCAATCTCAACATCTTCTTCAGTAACAGGATCAACCTTAACAATATTATCACTAGCTGTAAAAATTCTTAATAATGATGGTAAAATAGATTCGATTGTATCAGCAACATCTGTAGATACTACTTGTGATCTGCCTTCTTGTTCATTACCAAATGCTTCACCGAAATAATATTCAGTTGCTTTACGTCTTGAGTCTGTAAGTTCAGTTTCAAAGTATCCATAGGAGTTATTTATATGTTCTCCTAATATTGCTTTGATCTCATGATCTGCTAGTGGTTTTCCTTTAGCCATTAATTTTCCTATACTACGTAAGTTACATCTACATGCATTGGTTTCAACCAGTCGGTTCTAGTTGGTCCATCAATAGAGCAGCCATATCTAAAAGCATCAGCTGCATGTGAACACCAATCGTGTAGTGGTTTATTTTTAAATGTTTGCATTTTATCATCAAACTGTTTTCGGTATTGTCGCAAACAATCAATACCATATTTACATCGGTTCTTATCAAACCAACATCTATCTAATGTATTTCTCACAGCTTCAATACCATGATCTACTTCTAACCTAGGACATACTTCAAAGTCTAGTCCTAAATCATGAGCTACTTCTAATCTAGATTTACCAGTACCAAGCTCTCTTGTTGTTATATCATGAGGGGCAACATGCCTACCATAGGTATAACCTTTTTCTTCTAATACATTTGCATAATGTGATAATGCTTCACCAGATGTTTCGTAATAATCAATCAGGTGTATTTCATTACCTACTCTTTGTGCAAACCAAATACTGGTTGAATCACCAATACCTAGATCCCACCAAGTTTCAACAGGAATATTATTAGCAATGTCCACACTGCATATACGATTATCTCGTTCTGCTTTCTGGATCTGCTTGCCATAAAAAGCCCCAGATACGGCAGCTTGAAAAGAACATTCATACTCTTGTTCAAACTGGTCGTGTGGCATCGTTTCCCTAGCTGACTTAAGTTCTTCAGCTGGGATAATTTCTGTTTCACTAGCTCTATATAATTGTGCATACCAATCTCCTCCTATGCGTTTTGCTAAATCGTATACATCCCAGAACTGATTATGCCCCATGGGTGTACCAATAAATATTACATACCCAAGTTTATCACTAACAGCAGGTCTAACTACTTCAGTCCAGGTACGTGGTGCCATTAAGGCAAATTCATCCATGACTACGCCATCAAAGCCTAGTCCACGTAAAGCATCAGGATTGTCCGAGCCGAAGATTTGTATACGTGATCCATTCCATAGATCAACCTTCAGTTCGGTTTCGTGACGTTTACCACCAAGTTTCATTAAAGGGTCTGTATATTCTTTCAAATAGTCGTAAGCGACTGCCTTACCCTGGCGATACGTTGGTGCAATATACGCCAATCTTGCATTTCGTATTTCACATGCAGTCATAATTAAATGATTGATTGCGAACACGGTCTTGCCAAACCGCCTGTGACAGCAGATGACATTAAATCTTTTTAATTCGTTATGAATCTTTTCCTGTAAAGGTCTAGGTTCATAAGGTATTTCTATATCCATTAATCCTTTTTCTTACGCCATCCTATTTGAACGGTTAAGGGTTTTTTATCATCACCAGATACTACCTGATTAACAGATGATAACTTTGAGTGTACAAAAGGTGCAGCTTCTTTAGCAGCCCACATCTTCTTTTCTACAGATACTTGAGGATTATTCAACAAGTTTAACATATATTTTAAAGGAGTAGTTTGTCCTTGTCCTAAAGATGCAGCTAAACGTTCTGCTTTTGTACCTGCTTTAATACCTTTTGGTCTGCCTGCTCCAGGTCTTTTACCACCGTGACTCATGTTAATAATCCTAACTTATCCATAGTTGCCATAGTTAACATTCTTTCTCTATCTTTTTCAAATACATTTCTCATTGAAGGTTGTGTTCTTTGTTGTCTCATTACATCCTGATTAAAGTTTTGTTGTGGAACTTGCATAGGAGTTGTTGGTGGCATGATTTGTCTGTCAGGTACACCACCTGATGCTTTAGGTTGTTGCATATATTTTTGTTGTTCTTGTGCAATAAACTCCATAGGGAACTCACCTTGTGCTGCTTGCATAATCTGTTGAGCTTCTGGTCCTACAATATTACCTTTAAATACTTCGATCATTAGTCGGTATAGTTCTTGTTCTCCAGTATCACCTTCTGTTGGTCCAGCCTGTACACCATAATCTGTATCATCTAACATCTCATTAATGTTCTTTTCATTGGCAGGTAAGCCATCAAACTTAGAACCATCAGCTACAATCTTACCATTCTTAAACATAGCATTGGGTATACCATCACTTGTTAAGAACTTCATTGTAGATTCAATGTCTTTAAATATTTCTTTTACCATAGTTATTCCTTTATTAGCAGTTCCAAGCTCGTAATGATTTATTAATTCTTGAGTTAGGATCGTTTGCTGTCTTAGCAGAGGTTAATTTTTTCTTCATGCCTTTCATTCTAGCACAGAAAGAAGCTCGTCTTGGATTACCTACTTTTTTACTAGGAGCTTTCAGGTTACGTTTTTTACCTGTTTTAGTCTTACCCTTGTTATAAGATGCACGACCTTTAGCATTCAAACCCCCCTTGGGATTCTTGCCTTCTTTCCTGGTCCATGCTGGTGACTTAGCCATTATCTGTACTTCCTTACTTTCTTAGCAATATTCTTGGGTTGTTTAACATGTTGCTTACCTTTCTTAGTGCCTTTGCGCTTAGCTTTGGTAGTAGCTGCATATTCAGCAGAGGTTAAAGCCTTAATAGCTTTGTCAGGTAGGTAGCGTTCACCTGTTTTAGCAGAAGGTTTACCAGATTTGGTACGCCATTTCTGTTTAGTCCAGTTCTTTAGTGACTTTTGTGACTTCTTCAGAGCCATTACTTGTAGCCACCACCAGCTTTTTTATAAGATTTAGCTAACATCTGCGCTTTACGTGCCGACCACTGTCCAGCTTTACCACCTTTAGTACCAGCTTTGATTCGATTGAATATACGCTTACGCATACCAGGCTTAGTATAGTTGCCTGCTTTATTAACGGTACTCTTAGCCATTATGATTTCATAAACTTTCCATTTTTATTTTGTTGTATTTTAGCAACATCATATAATCCAACACCTTTAAAAAATTCTCTTTTTCTTTCTGGTGGCACTTCTTTTCTATCAGGTGTATAAACTTTAATATTATCATCATCTAAAATATCTCCAAAAGTTTTACCTTTATTTAAAAGATTGTTTATATCTTTAAGATTATATACTTTATCACCCACTACTTACCTACTTTTTTCTGTGCAAGTTTGTGTGCTTGAGTGAATGTCTTACCAGCTAACATAGATTTCTTCATAGCTGCCATGTGCTTTGGCGTATGATGAGCCTTATGTTTCTTCATAAGAGCTTTTTGTTTATCTGTGAGCATTTTCATAAACTATTTACCTTGTTTCATTCTAGATTTAGCTCGTTTGATTTCCATATCAGCTTCGTATTTAGCTATTTCTTTAGCTTTAGCTGTAAACTCACCATCAAATGCAGACCTAATAGCAGCTGCATCCTCGCCTTTAATTGTGCCTTTAAGTACTTGCTTGTACTCTTTAAATAAACGCTGTTCACCGCCATCGCCTTTAAACAATGGAAACTCCTTTGGATTCATTAACATTTTGCCAATTTTACCTCGACCTTTACCAGTATACATTAGTATGACATACCCTTCTTGGTTGGTGCTTTTGTTTTCTTTTTGTTCTTCTTCTTGTTCTTTTTATCTTTACTAGAACCATAGTTCTTATTACCCATGATAGTTCTCCTATTTATGTGTTTAAATTGATTTTAAGGTATCAAACAGACGTATCTTGGTCTATTAGATGTGCTGGTACCATATTCATATTACCTGCTACGGTACGTCTCTCGCCTTCGCCTTCGAATGGATACACACAGTGCTGACACCATGATGGAAAGAATATGATCTTACCAACTTCAGGCTTAACAGTGCGTGATGCTGGTGGTCTTAGTTCCTCAAACCCCCTTATAGCAGTCTGTCCAAAGTGAAACTGTAGGTAGCCATCAGCTATACCACTAGAGTCCACTAGGTTCTGACTGCAATATTCTGGTCCGTTCTGGATTTGTTCTGGTATTTTAGTCCAGGTGGTGAAAGATATCCCCATTGGCGTATCAACTCCGTGATCATGCATTGGGTTATAGTCTCGTTCATAAGAGTGTACCGACCATAGACTGTGGAAACTGGGTACTCGGTCTAGCGTTTCGGCACCGATGGTATTGCAAAACTGCTTTACATAAGCCTTAGACATGGTGGTTACTATGTTAGCAAACCCCCCTATCAGTGGATCATGTGGATCAATCTTTAATTGTTCACCGTGTTGTATCTGTCCTACCAGTTGCTTAGCAAATGATTCGCCACCCTTACGGTGTCGTTTATCGAGGTAGGTATTGAGATCCTTAACCACCTGTATCGGCAGTTGCGTCTCAAGGAATAATAATGCTGGGGCTACTGATGCCCTGATTG
>Ga0228615_1000706_pt1 | contig 17914 bp, 12 predicted proteins | sample 16DmetaG_FD_190530 | JGI IMG/M metagenome (GOLD analysis project Ga0228615, IMG submission 190530) | Seawater microbial communities from Monterey Bay, California, United States - 16D | ecosystem: Environmental > Aquatic > Marine > Coastal | place: USA: California | collected 2016-10-17
AGAACCTTATAGGCGAGACCCGAAGCAGTTTTGGTTGCATCGGCTGGAGGCGCAGCCACATCGGCTGGGGCCTTGGGTGCAACTGGCTTTGGTTTGAACTCAACCAACTCGAGGTCGAAAGTCAAAGCGCCTTCGGGAGCTCCGCGGCCTTTTGATTCGAAGGTAAGGCTCTCAGGAATCCAGACACGGCGACTCTCGCCCTTTTTCATTGTCTTCAAAATTTCAGTCCATCCTTTGATTGGGGATTGGTCGAGGGAAAGAGCCATAGGACCACCCATTGTTTCACTAGAACCAATTGAAGCACCATTTGTGTCCCATCCTTTAAAATTCACCTTCAGAAGATCACCATCAGCTGGAGAAGCATCTCCTTCGCCAGTCTTAAGAACCGTATAGGCCATTCCAGATTCCGTCTTAGTCGCACTTTCGGGTGCAGCTGCGACATCTTTTGGAGCCTTTGGATCCTTCGGTGGCGGTGGTGGCTTGGGAACTGAGCGGAAATCAATCAACTCAAAGTCAAAAATCAAATCGCCCGCAGGAGCACCGGCAGGCGCCTCCCCCTCTTTACCAAAGGCGAGGCTCGCAGGAATCCAGAAGCGGCGCTTTTCCCCCTTTTTCATGAGCCGCAGACCTTCGGTCCATCCTTTGATGTTCAGTTCGTTCAGTTTGAACTGCGCTGGCTGGGGATTACGAGTTGAGGTCGTCAGGAATTCCCCGTCGGCCTTCCAACCCGTAAACTGAGTGGTCACCACATCTTCAGGTCCTGGAGTCAGATCACCTTCCCCGACTTTCAGAATCTTCGATTTTAGCCCAGACTCAGTTACAAGAGCATCGGCCGGAGCAACAAGTTCTTTAGGCGCTGCTGGAGGTTTGACAATCTCAAGCAGCTCCACGTCAAACGTGAGATTACCAGCAACCCGTCCTTTGTCGCCATAGGCTAGATCGGAAGGAATCCAAAAGCGGCGCTTTTCTCCAACGACCATCAATTGGAGGCCTTCAGTCCAACCCTTGATTACTCCATTTAGAGCGAACTCAGCAGGCTGTCCCCGCTGCAGCGAACTGTCGAACATCGTTCCGTCGGAAGCCTGCCATCCGGTGTAGTGAACTTTCACTGTATCGGTGGCAGAAGGCTTCTCTGTTCCAGTCCCTTTCTTCAGAACCAATGAGGCCAACCCAGACTGTGTTTTTGCAGCCTCAGCGGGGGCGGCCGCCACGTTGGCAGGTGCCTTAAACTGATCGCCTGCCGGAGCTGCAGGCTCTTGAGCAATCCCAGTCAAACTGAGAGCGCCACTTAGGATACCGGAAATCAGCCGGCTTTTTCTATTAATCATGTCGATGGGACGGTCATCTGAAGATGAGGATGTGTCAACGCCACATCTCACAAGAATGGGCCGCAAACCCCGCACCGAAACTAGTCAACCAGTAGCGAGAATCGTTTTCTGATAGCCTCAAACGCTCCTCCAGAGCGAAAAGAATGCAGGGACTAGAGCAATTTCCAGCATTTTTCAGAACCGTGCGTGTTTCAGGCAAGTCCCAGCCCATTCGCTTTTCGAGAGCTTCGATCACATCCCTTCCCCCAGTATGAGCGAGCACTTGATCCGGATCACCCTGCCGCTTCTGCCAAAGCTTTTCAACTGCATCTGCCGCCAATTCGGGAACCGTCCGATGAAGTTTGTTCTCTAGCTTTCCACCAGAATTAATAAATCGGATTTTTTCCCTATGCTCTGGAACATGAATCGTTTCGAACTTACCTAACTTCCACCTCCCATCACCTTCTTCATCAGACCAAATCGCCGCCGAAGCACCGTCACCAAACAAACACATGCTAATGAGCACGCCAGGCTCTTCATTCATAAAGAGAGCCGCCGAACAAATTTCGACCGCCACTGTTGCGACTTTTTTACCAGGATTTGCGGCCAGAAACCCCTCGGCAGCTCGCATCATCGGAAGGGCTGCGCCACAGCCCAAACCAACAATATCTTGAAGATACACATCATCTCTCATCCCCAGATTTTCAGCCACATGGCTCGTTACCCCCGGGCACAGATATCCTGTGCAGGTGCAAATGATAAGAGCATCAATTTCAGTCGGATCGATACCCGTTTTTTCCAGTGCCGCAATCGAAAGAGCTGGAGCCTCCCTTTCAAAATACTCATTGAGCTTCTGTGGCCCCACTTTAAACATCGCAGCTGGGTTATCAGTGCAAAAATGTCGCCGGTTAATCCCAGAATCTCCTAAGAGCACCCTCTCCATGATCCCTTGACCGCGCTTACTTAGCGACTGATAGGAAGAAGTCGTCTTCGTGAATTCGAAACACTCTTTTTGGGTGTAAGTATTAGAAGGAAAGGCGCTCGCCAGAGCTTCAAGAAACATATTAGGAACTTCCCCTAATTTGTGGATTTTCCAAAGGTTTATTTCGACCTGTGAACAAATCAGTGCCCAAGTTACGAAAATCTTCAAGAATCACATAGAGCGAAGGAACTAAGATAAGAGTAATTGCGGTCGCAAAAAGAATCCCAAAACCAAGCGAAACAGCCATTGGAATGAGAAACTTTGCCTGCATATCATCTTCCAACAACATCGGCATGAGGCCCACAAAAGTCGTAAGTGAAGTCAAAAGGATCGGGCGGAATCGCCTCACCCCGGCATTACGAGCTGCCTCCAAAATACCCGTTCCACTTTTCCTATTACGATTCACGTAATCGACCAGCACCAAGGAGTCATTCACTACTACCCCAGCCAGCGCAACAATCCCACACATTGACATTATACTCATATTCAGCCCCATGAAAATATGTCCCGCTACCGCGCCGACCATTCCAAATGGGATCACGCTCATCACGATTAAAGGCTGCAGATAGCTCTTAAGTGGAATCGCCATCAAAACATACATAAGTAATAGGGCGCCTACAAAGCCAATCCCCATCTCACGAATACTATCGCGTTGATCGCTTTGCTCACCCTTGAAGGAATAACGCACCCCCGGGAATTTTTCTGCAATTTTTTCGAGAACCTCATCAGTGTATTTTTCTACAATCTCGTTTGCATTATAACCTCTAGCGAGATCGACATCAGCCTTGACGCTGATCGTACGAAAACGATCCACACGAGTCACCGTAGCAGGACCTCGACCGTATTCAGGAATCACGATATCAAGAAGGCCTACCTCTTCTCCCTCTGGGGTTCTTAGTTTCATCTTCTCAAAATTGGAAAGCGAGCCCCGCTCTGATTCTGGGTAGCGGACCATCACTTTCACCTCGTCACGACCGCGCTGCAGTCGCTGCACTTCGTTGCCATAGAAAGCATCACGAACCTGATTCATCACCATATTAAGATCGAAACCTAAGGCCTTAGCTCGCGGCGTTAGGTCACGGACGATCAACTCCTCTCGACCACGCCGATCGGAATTTGAAACATCAACCACTCCTTTGTAATCATTACGCAAACGCTCAGTCGCCCACGTTGCAGCTGCTACCAATTGATCGTTATCCGGCCCAGTGAAATTGATATCAATCGCATTCCCTCCCGCCGCCGTTTCTGCCCTGAACGCGAGGGAAACCACCTCTGGAATTTCACCTGCAAGCTCCTGCCACATCGATTTTAATTCTGCACTCGAAAGGTCCCGATTCTTTGCGGCCGCAAGCTCAAGGGTAACTTCCCCTAAGTGAGTTCCAGTGGGTGTGTTAGGAGAAAACCCACCCTGAAATGGCTGCATCCCTGCCGTCGCCAGCTGATTGACAACAATCGAATTCCCATCGTTATCCTGCGTTGTTTTACCAAGTTTAAGAGCTGCCGCTTCCAACCGCTTCACCACTTTTTGAGTGTTAGAAAACGGGGCCCCCAGAGGCATTTCAAGTTTTGCAGACAGAATTTCACCCTCCACTTTTGGAAAAAACTGAAAGGGCAACCATCCAGTTTTCACCAGCGACACCGAAAGGATTACAAGGGCAATGAACACAGTCCAAACCACGTAACGAAACTTTAAACACAACTTTAGAAACGGTGAATAAATGATCTTCACAAATCGCTCAAGTCCACCCGAAATCCTTCGCTGCAAGCGAGTCAATGGATTAGCACTTGGCGTTGTAGAATGCGGTTTGAGAAGTGCAAGATGAGCAGGCAAAACAAACTTTGACTGCAACAAGGAGAAACCCAAAACCGGAATCACCACCAAGGGAATATTAGGCCAGATCTTCCCACTCACTCCACTTAGGCCAAGCATGGGGGTAAACGCCGCCATAGTCGTAAGAATCCCAAAAATCACTACGATTCCTACCTCGTGGGTCCCTTTCCAACTCGCTTCCTTAGGGTGCTCACCTTGCTGAATACGAGTGTAGACGTTCTCGCCAACCACAATGGCATCATCCACTACAATTCCCAAAACAAGAATAAAGGCGAAGGCCGAAATCATATTGATCGAAATCCCAAGGCCGGGCATCAACCAGAGACCACCAGCGAAAGAAACCGGAATTCCCAGTGCTACCAAAAACGCCAAACTTGGCCGAAGAAAAAGCGCAAGCACCAATAGAACTAGAATGAGTCCTATCCCAATATTGCTTTTGAGGAGATCTAATCGGCCCTTCAGAATAACACTTTGATCATTCCAAACGTCGATCTCTACACCCTCAGGCTTCTCCAGTGAATCCACGTATTCCCGGGCAAGCTTGGCAATTGCCAAAGTATCTTGATCGGCTACGCGAAAGACATGAAGCACTACCGCCGGGCGACCATTAAAAGTAGACACGAGTTCGATATCTTCGAACCCATCGATCACAGAAGCAATCTCACCTAAGCTCAAATCAGATCCATCTGGCATCTTTTTGACAGTCACTTCCCGAAACTCCTCGCCGCGGTATTTCCGGCCTAGGGCCCTCACCACAATTTCGCCTGAATTCGTTTTCACCGATCCACTGGGAAGATCAAGCGAAGCGCCGCGAACAGCTATCGCGACTTGTTGCAAAGTAAGGTTGTATCGCCTCAGGGCATCCTCTGAAACTTCGATCGAAATTTCATACGGACGGACCGATGCCAACTCCACTTTCTTGATGGTCTCCTGCCCTTTGAGCAAACCTTGAACAAAACCGCCAGGGTCGGCAAAAAAGGCCTTTTTCTTCGATTCCGGCTTGGGGGGAAGATAGTTCAGCAAGCCGTCACGAATTTCTTCAGCATACTGGCGAAGGCTGCCTTCATCGGTGTCAGCAGTGATGGCAAGACTAAGAATTTGCCGATTTACGACTAATTCTTCAAATTTTGGCTCCTCGGCTTTTTCAGCAAAGTTATCGATAGCATCAACGTTAGTTTGTATGTCACCCATGACATCTCGAGTATTATAACCAGTCTCAACCTCAATCGTCAGCGTCCCAATATTTCTGACAGCAGCTGAAGTCACCTGTTTTATGCCCTCAACTTCCGCAATCGCTTCCTCGATCGGAATCACAACGCCATTTACAACTTCCTCCGGAGTTGCATTTGGATACGGAACACTAACGATTACTGCATCAAAAGAGGTCTCCGGAAAGACCTCTTTTCGGAGCTGAAACCATGCCGTAAAACCGGCGATTAAGACGGCCAGCATGAGGAAGTTGGCCGCGACGTGATTGCCACTGAACCATTTGATCGACTTCTGCATGATTTTAGTTGGACTTGATGTTGCCCTCTTCTTTTCCGTCTATCTTTGCCGGTTCCAAGGTCATCCCTAGAACCGGCATATCAACCTTTGTGAGGATTACCTTCTCACCATCAGCAACTCCTTGAGTAGCCAAGACGTGACTGGCATTTTGCCGAACCACCATCAACTCACGCTGCTCCAACTTATTCTCCCCATTAAGCACAAGAATCTGGTTCTGCCCTCGAACAGCGGAGCGGGGAACCGCAATCACCCCCGGCAACACACCACCCTTCACGGTAGCATTGAGAAACACCCCCGGCGAAGGCAGACTAAATCGATAGGGATGATCGCTATTTGCAATAATCTTGGCCAGCACAAACGAGGAAAGGGTCTTTTGATCAACCTCTCCCAGCTCCCACATCATCTCAGCTTTCCACTCATACAATTTACCTCCGATTTCGGCATTCAAAGTAATATCCGTTTTTTCTGGCAACTGCGCATAATCATTTAGTGAGAACGGCAATCGAATCATGAGATTATTAGGATCATAAATTGTTCCAAGCTTCGCTCCAGGAACCACGGTCGCCCCAAGATTCATATTTACCGATCGAATACGACAATCGAAAGGCGCGACAATCTTCGTCCGGGCCAGATCAGCTTCCGCCTTATCTCGAGCAGCGATTGCTGCCGCCACCCGCGCTTTTGCGCTTATTAAAAACGGGACCCGTAACACGAGATCACTCGCTGGTTTTTCTCCGCCAATTTTCTCCCAATCCCGCGCCGCTTGTTGGGACCGAGCTTCCTCTTGAATTAAAGCTAATTCTGCATCTGCAAGGGTTGAATCCGCCTGCGCAATCGCAGCCTGATAATCAACCGCATCAATCTCAGCAATCACATGCCCCTTTTTGTAAGTTGCCCCAACCTCGAACCTATCATCCACAAGTGCAAGCCTCCCCCCAACCTGTGGGGAAAGAATGGTCTCCCGGCTCGCCACCACGACTCCCTCGCTCTCAAGAGAAAATTCAAAATCACTCTTGCTGACGATCTCAAACTCGACGACAGGAGTTGCTTCCACCCTTTTCTTTTTCTCAGCTTCGGGCGCATTTTCCTTGAGGAGATAAACTCCAAAAATCGTCAATCCTAGGACGGTAACGATAGCAACGATGGTCGTAATGACAGTTTTCATAATCACTTAATTTTGAGATCGATAATCTCCACCCAAAGCGAGATGAAGAGTAATTCGATTATCGAGGCGGAGCCTCCTAAGGGTAGTTTTTTGCGAGGCCAGATTGATCCGACTTCTCTGTGCAGTAATCAAGGTCAGGACTTCTCCTACACCACCTGCATATTCGCTGGCCGCCGCATCCGAAGCTTCCTTGGCAAATTGGAGCGCCTCAATAATAGCCTGCTCCCGGGCACCCAAAAATTTTTCAGCTACCATCGCTTGCTCAACTTCGCCGAAGGCTTTGAGCACGGCGCTTTGTAGCTCAGCAAGATTCGCTCGATCATCCCCCTGATACTTAGCATACTCTGCCCGCAACTTTCCACCCGACCAAATCGGCTGGGTCAGACCACCCGCTAGTGACCAAACCCCAAAATCAGAGTTGAAAATCGTTCGCATTGTATCGGTTGTCGTTCCAGCGCCACTCGTGAGGATAAAACTAGGATAAAGGGCCCGTTTAGCCTTCTTCACTAAACTACCAGACGAGGCGAAACGGCGCTCCGCTTCGAGAATATCCGGTCGACGCAAAAGCAACTCGGAAGGTAAACCTGGTGGTGGTGTAGCCGGAACTTCAGGTAGAAAGACTGAACCCTTTAACAAGCCTTTGGGATATCTCCCCAAAAGTAACTCCAATTGTCTCACCGCCTGCTCTCGTTCACCTTTACGCTGGGCGATCAAAGCTTTGTTAGTCGCAACCTCACTCTCGGCCAATCGAACCTCGGCAGCAGAGCCACCATCGGCAGCAAGAGCATTATTGTAACGATCAATCACGATATCTTTCGTCGCGTTGAGGAGTTCCTGCGTTTCTATCGCCAACATGATTTGCTCGTTAGCCTCAGCAAAAGCCAGCCAAGACCTCATCACTTGGGCTGCAAGAGAGGCTCGTGCAGCACGGTAGGAATTCCCTTCGGCTTGAGCATCAGCTAAAAGGGCCGCTTGCTCCGCTCGACGGAGCCCCCAAATGTCGGGTTCCCACGAAACCGTCATGTTAGCTCCGAAGTTGCTGAAGTTAGCCGAAGGAATCCCGCCCTCGCCGCCAAGCGGTATACCGATAAAAAGTTGCTTTTGACGGCTCGTATTGAGGCCAGCTGAAGCTTGAGGCTTCATCGCTGCTCCAGCCGACTTCGCTGAAGCGATAGCTCGATTGACCCTCTCAGCGGCAATCCGCATGTCAGGATTACGCCGAAAGGCCTCACTCACTAAGGCCTCGGCCCGAGATCCTCCAAGACGCTGGACCCAATTTGTATCAATCCCAGCCAAAGCTTCTGGGCTTGCCGACCAACGCAACGGAACCCCCTTTTCAACTACGTCTATTCGCGATTCGGGAATATTAGCTGAGCACCCAGCCAACACGGCCGCTATAAAAGGGAGAATCTTTTTCATTGTCTAAAACCTGCGTCGCAGAAATCGATAATGCGTTTGAGTGTAACTGAAAGTTTTTCATCACCTATCTTCCCATCACTAATCTTTTTGAGGATATCACGGTGAGTTAGCGTGTTGGCAAGAACACCAAAGCAAAAATGAATACGCCAAAACACGTCATCGGCGGATAAGCCCGGACAGGCCTCCATAAAGGCGGGAACATAGCGAGAGGCTACTTCGCGGAATTGTCCCATCACTTCCTCCGGTAGTTCATAAGAACGATCTCCCACCACTCTTCCCATCAACTTAGTAAAAAGCTTTTCACTAAGAGGACTATTTTGGATCTCCGAAAAGAGAGGCTCAAAAAATGCAGTGATGAGCTCAGTGACCGTCACCACTCCAAGCCCCTCAAATTCTTTGATTCTTCTCAGGCGCTCGTCATTCACCGGCTTAGCCATACGAGCCACGACAGCATCAATCAATCCCTCCCGCGATCCGAAGTGATACTTGACCGAAGCCACATTAGCTCGTGCAAGTGTGGTGATCTCCCGGACAGAAACCACTTCAAAACCTTTTTCAGCAAACAAAGCGGCGGCTGCCTCCATTAGAGCAACCCGCGTTCCACATGTGCTTTCATTCTCCGCCATTGAATTTAAACGGGTGTTTAAATCAATTTTGAGATTTTTCAAACGATTGTTTGAATTATTTGTTGTCTTTGCGTCTTTGCAGAATCGAAATCTCCAAAATTGCTCGAAGCAAGACTTCCTTTCGACCTAATGGACAGAGAGACTCAGGCGTGCTTGAACTCCACAATGAAGACTGTCTCGCAGGCATGAAACAGCTATCGCCCGAATGCGTGGATCTTGTCGTCACCTCTCCTCCCTACAATTTAGGAATCAACTACAGAACCTACCAAGACAAATTGGAATGTAATGACTTCATTGATTGGTGTCAGGATTGGGCTTCCGAGATTTATCGCGTCATGAAAGACGAAGCCTCGTTTTTTCTAAATTTAGGGGCCGCGCCAAAAGATCCACTTCTCCCGCACCAACTCGTCCTCGCACTCACCCGAAAAGAACCAAACTTCATCCTCCAAAATACCTTTCATTGGATCAAGTCGATCAGTGTCGACACCCGGAAAGGAGAAACTATTTCCGCCGGCCACTTCAAGCCCATCAACTCAAAGCGCTTTGTAAACGACTGCCACGAATATGTTTTTCACCTCACTAAAACCGGTGGGGTCCCACTCGAAAGGCGGGCCGCTGGAGTAGAATATGCTGACAAGTCGAACATCGCTCGATGGAGTCATACCAGCGGCAAAGATAAACGCTGTCGGGGCAACAACTGGTTCATTCCATACGACACGATTCAATCACGTAGCAAAGAACGCCCCCACCCAGCGACCTTTCCTGTCGGCCTTGTTGAACAGTGCATTCGTATTCATGGCGTCAGAAGAACTAAACATCTACTTGACCCATTCACCGGTATTGGGACATCTGCTTTAGCCGCCCAAAGAATGAAGATCGAAAAGTTTACTGGTTTTGATATCGACGGTGAATACCTCAAAACCGCTCGCGAAAGACTCGATATTGACGCCGCCGATAGTTCACAACACTTTCTCTAAAAACTGATGCAAGAGCCCGTCCCCGAACCAGTCAAAGAATTTACTAAGGTCGAATCTATCTTCGTCCGCCATCGCAACTGTCTAATGATCCGAGCCGAATTCACCCCCATCTTCACAGACTACTACCTCCACCTGATGGACATCGAGGAACGCCATCCAGAAAATCTCGACACCGCTCTTAAGGATGTCCTCGCAATCCTTACGCTACACCTCACCGCCAGACCATGGGCCGAGACCATTGCATGGACCGCTAATATCCGAGCTCCCCGCGTTAACTTCTTCGCAACCGGGTCCTCAGTCCACGAATATATCACTGGCCGTCTCTTTACCGAAGACGTCCGAGAACCTGATCGTAATTTTCTCTACTCCCAAACAACCACTCAGGGAAAAGAGCCACGCACCTCCACCATAGAGGTTGAAACATCTGATCCGCTTGGGTGGCTGCGGCACTTTTACGACCAGTCCGAACAAAGACCTGGCCGCGCGTTCAAGCTCCCAAATGATACTTATGTATTGATTGCAGCTCAACCTGACTTTGATAAGGAATGGTTCGAGAGCCTAAACATTGAGCAAGTTTCTAAAATTACTGAAGACGAGGAAACCAAGGCCCTAGAAACAAGACGATTTAAGTTTGCGTGCGGATGCTCTCTTGAAAAAATCATCCCGACACTTAGCGCCTGGAAAAACAGACCTGATGAACTTTTCGGTGATGAGCCCAAGCTCGTCCTCCAATGCCCACGGTGTGCAAAAAAATACTTAATTAATCGAGATGATCTCGGCAACGAAACAGAGCAAAAGGATCAAGATTAAGGTTATAGTTGAAAAAAACTTGACCAAACCCTCTCAGTCGCGAAGAAACGGCCTCCAGCAGGAGACTCCTGCTTGACCTATAATAGGTGAGGTGTGTCCAAAACATCTCTACTTCCCAGATCTCCGTCATGGCAAAAAAGAAAACAACCGCTAAGAAGGTAACCAAAAAGGCTTCAGCCAAGAAAGCCCCCGCCAAGAAATCAGCAGCTAAGAAGGCTCCAGCCAAAAAGGCCGCTAAGAAAGCTCCAGCCAAAAAGGCCGCTAAGAAGGCTCCAGCCAAAAAGGCCGCTAAGAAAGCTCCAGCCAAAAAGGCCGCTAAGAAGGCTCCAGCCAAAAAGGCCGCTAAGAAAGCTCCAACCAAGAAGGCAGCCAAGAAAGAGGCGACCAAGAAAGCTCCAGCTCTCGAGACCAAGGCTAGCAAGAAGCCAAAAAACCGTATCGACACTCCTGAAATTCGGGAAAAAATCCGAGAACTTATCAAACTTGCTAAGGAGCAAGAATATCTCACTTACGACGATATTCACGAAATCCTACCTAATAACCTCATTGAGGAGGAGGATATCAAAGCCATCCTTGAGAGGCTCCGTCAAATGGAGTTCGAGATCATCGACGCCTCCGAGGTCGACCGTTTTAAGGATAAGAAGAAAGGTGATCTTGATTCCGAAGAAGACACCAAAGACCAAAAACTCGACATCCTAGACGATCCCGTCCGGATGTATCTCAAGCAAATGGGTCAGGTTCCCTTGCTAACTCGTGAGCAAGAGGTCGAAATTTCCAAGCGAATCGAGGACGCTGAAATTGAGGTCCAAAAATTCCTCCATCTTTTTGGCTTCACTGCAAGCGGATACCTCGCTCTCGCCGACAAACTCATGCGCGGCAAGGAACGCTTCGACCGGGTTATTCTCGATAAGAAGATCGAAAGCCGTGAGCGCTACATGAAAGCACTCCCGAAGCTTTGTGATCAGGTGCGAAGCACTCACGAAGAAACCACCGCAATCATCAAAAAACTCTCGGCCAAAGCACCCCGAGGTAAGAAAAAGCTCGAGACCACCCTCTCAAAAAACCTTCAAACTATCGCCCGCCTATATAGTCGGTTCTACTTCAAGCAGAAGGTCATCGAAGATTTCTGTGATGTGGTAGCCGAGTATCAGGAAAAAATTTGGAAATACTCCCGCAAGAAAAGCGCAGAAGCCGAGACCGCGATCAAAGAGCTCTCTCTCGAAGCCTGGCACAACGTCGAGCAATTTGAGGATACTAATAAGAGTCTCCGCCTTTGGATGCGTAAGGCGCTCAAAGCCAAGACCGAAATGGTCGAAGCTAACCTTCGCCTCGTTATTTCGATCGCTAAGAAGTATACCAACCGTGGACTTTCTTTCCTCGATCTCATTCAGGAAGGCAATATGGGACTCATGAAGGCGGTTGAGAAGTTTGAGTATCGTCGCGGATACAAATTTTCGACCTATGCGACCTGGTGGATCCGCCAAGCGATCACCCGCTCAATCGCCGATCAGGCCAGGACCATCCGTATTCCGGTCCACATGATCGAGACCATCAACAAGCTAATGCGTGTGCAGAAACAGCTCGTTCAAGAATATGGTCGTGAACCGACTCCAGACGAGATCGCCGAGGAAATTCACTTACCCGTCGAGCGTGTCCGCGCCGTCCTCAAGATGGCCCAGCAGCCCATCTCGCTACAAGCCCCCGTTGGCGACTCTGACGATACTTCATTCGGCGACTTTATCGAGGATAAATCAGCCGAGAACCCCATGGAGGAAGCTGGTTTCGCCATGCTCAAGGACAAGATTATCGAAGTCCTGGACACCCTAACCGAGCGGGAGCGGGAAGTTCTCGAGCAGCGCTTCGGACTCAAAGATGGCTACTCCCGAACTCTTGAGGAAGTTGGCCGACAGTTCCAAGTCACCCGTGAACGAATCCGTCAGATCGAGGCGAAAGCACTCCGAAAGATGCGTCACCCGACCCGTATTCGGAAGCTTGAAGGCTTCATCGAATTACCCATGTGAAAAAATTAAAAAAGCCCGCTGGTTGGATCACCGCGGGCTTTTTCTAAATAACGATTTTCAAATGCAGCACAACCAATTCGAGCACGCCGTTTCCTCAATCATCGAAAAAGAAAAGCGCTTTGAACCCGGAGCCTACTTTCTTGTCAGAGAAGCTCTCGATTTTACAGTCGACCGCCTTTCCAAGGTATCTAACAACGAAAAACGTCACGTTAGCGGACATGAACTTCTCCTTGGGTTCCGCGACTACGTTCTGCAGGAATACGGGCCGATGGGCGCCACCGTCCTTGATGACTGGGGCATCAAAAAATGCCATCATGTCGGAGAAATCGTATTTATCTTCATCGAACACGGAGTTTTTGGAAAACAAGACTCCGACAAGCTCGATGACTTTGGCGAAGCCTACGCTTTCGAAGAAGCTTTCAAAGCCCCTTTTCTCGCAAGAGCATAGCCCCTTTGTCCCTATCGTAACGAGCACTCTGGAAACCATCTTTCCTCTTTCCAGTCCAGCCCAAGCCACTTCATTATTTCAGGAATTTTGCCCGCACTACCTTTGATCCGTGAAAACACTTTCCGTGATGGAACGGTTAGTCTTAATCTGGGTGTTTTAACGCTGGTAACATCTGTGTTCTAAAAAGCGGACCAATTCCCATACTAATTATCGGGATCGTTTTCGCCCGCGAGAAGGCAATCACAAATCGGCCTTTTTCTGAGCCTGAGCTGGCGAGTAAAAAAAGGAACTCACGATTAGACTTCCAAACTCTACCCCTGCTTGATCTTCTCCGAAACAGCTATGACCCGCCAAAAAGTCATCGACCTCCTCGCCATGAGCAGATTCGCCAACCTCCCCACCGTTTGGTCAAATGGCCTTCTCGGAGTTCTCATCGGTTGGTCCGCCTTCCCCGACCAAGCCCACCTTTGTCCGATCTGCGTCACCCTTCTTGGTATCTCTCTTTCTTTTCTCTACCTTGGCGGATGCTTCTTTAACGATTGGCACGATCTCGATTTTGATACTAAGACCCGCCCAGATCGCCCTATCCCTTCCGGACGCTGGCCTCGCCAAACTATTCTTTCACTCTCCATTATCCTCATGGGTGGAGGACTCGCTCTTATCACTTTTATCAGCCCGCCCGCCGGACTGTTCGCCCTTGGTATATTAATTTGCATTCTCGCTTACACCAAGTGGCACAAAATTAGTCCTGCGAGTTTCTTCTTCATGGCGGGAGCACGCGCCCTCATTTATCCAACCGCCGCCTTTTCCCTTCTTTCCTGGAATCAATTCACTCAATCAGGAGACCAAATCACCGCCCTCCTAATTCTTCTCGGGGTCGGCCTCGGAGGATATATTCTCGGAATTTCCCTCACCGCTCGAGCAGAAACCTCCAAGGATCCCATCAGCGACGCGCGTAAGACATTCCCTATTCTCTGTCTTTGCGCTCCCATCTTCTTTTTCTCAGCCCCACTCCTTCTTACCAAGAACGGATCTGCTCTGATTCCACTTATCCTATTCATCGGAATCCTCGCAATCATTGTCAGGAGCCTTCGCAATCGTCACAACGTCGGTATGTTTGTCTCCCGGACTCTTGCTACCATACCCCTAGTGGACTACTTAATAATCTTTCCCCTTGCTCCTAACCTTCTCGTCCTGGTTGCCTGCCCCCTTCTCGCTATCGCCGCCCTTGGACTTCAAAAAATTGCCCCTGCCACTTAAATGATACTTGCCATCGAATCCTCCTGCGACGAGACCGCGGTTGCTATCATACGGCGGGAAGGACAGACGGCTGAACTCCTTACCTCACTGATCTCATCACAAATCGAGATTCACCGCCAATACGGTGGCGTTGTCCCAGAAGTAGCCTGCCGTAATCATGCCCAACGAATTCGCCCCCTTGTCCAACAAGCTCTCGATGATGCGGGAGTCAGTCTTGATAACATCGCCGCTTTCGCTGCCACTCGCGGCCCCGGACTCGCCTCATCTCTTCTCGTCGGCCTCGCCTACGCGAAAGGCCTCGCGGTCGCTTCGGACAAACCCTTTTTCGGGATTAATCATATGGAAGGCCATCTTCTCTCACCTTTCCTTAAAGAAGGCACAATCCCGCCCCACCTCAGCCTCATCGTCTCCGGGGGGCATACCATGCTCATTTCAGTTCAAGCACACGGACAATATCAACTCATCGGTCGCACCATCGATGATGCCGGTGGCGAAGCCTTCGACAAAGTCGGCCGCATGCTCAAGCTCCCCTACCCCGGCGGCCCCGAAATCGAAAAACACGCCCGCGAGGGAAACCCAAAATCCTTTATCTTTCCCCGTGCCCATCTCAAAGACGCTCCCTTTGACTTCTCTTTTTCTGGCCTTAAAACTGCGGTTCTTTACCAACTGCAAAAGCTCGACGACCCCCAAGCTCACCTCGCTGATCTCTGCGCATCCTTTCAGGATGCCGTCATTGATGCCCTCGTCAAAAAAACGATTAAAGCTGCTCTTCAAACTGGCCACACTTTAATTGCCCTTTCTGGCGGCGTTGCCTGTAACCGAGCTTTGCAAGAAGCCCTTACCTGTGCGGCACAAAACGCCGGCATGAAAGTCCAGCCCACTCCACCAGCACTCACCACCGATAACGCAGGTATGATTGCCCTCGCCGCCCTTCTCGCTTCCGAAAACCGCCCCAGCGACTCTCTCGAAATCGGCATTGACCCTAATCTCGTGCTCGCCACTCCGTAGCTCCGCTACCCGCTTGCCCTAATAAGATAGGATACAAATTAACGGTAACTACTTCGACCAAGCCACATGGATGTGAGTCGAATGGCCCCGGTCTCCCGGTCCAAAAGTTTCAGTCGCGCCGAGTTCACGGCAGCGCTTGAGAAATCCTCGCCAATAGCGATTACCATAACTCACTCGGCTGCCGTTGATGGTGTCGACATCAAAAGCAAGTCCAGCGTAATGACGTGAATTTCTGGCATGGCTCCCCCCTGCTAAGGCAACTACGCGAAAGGTATACCCCCGGCTTGCAAGGTCACAGATAGCCCAAAGCATCCTGTGATCGAGTCCCACGTAGCCACCCGGAGCAGTGCCGTAAGAACTACGCTTAACAGCATAACCTGCAGCAGCATGGTTGAGATTATCTAGTGCAGACGCGCCATCGTAACGACCACTGACCTGACGAGGAAGCCAACTAATCCTGTTACAATTCTTCAACCATTGCGCTGCCTTAGGGGTAGGGTTACTGATATAAAATGTGGGGGGCGTAAGAGTGCAACTTGAGAGTCCCAGACCAAAGCAGACTGCCACGACAATCGCACGAAGAAAAAGGACGAAACGCTTCACTTCTCTAAAGATGCCCATTTTGCCCCCGATGGCAATGCCATGATCCCTCTCTTGTTTTCCAGAGAGCTCAGGGCTATAACTGTCCCCGTAATCATGCGCCTGTGGAGAGTTCTCGCCCGAACCAAGCGTCTCGTCTTCCGAGACGCGCTTGAGCGGCGTCATGAAAAAACAGCCCAAGCGCTCTCACAAGTCTTTGCATCCTTCATTAATCACGATGGTCACGCGTCGCGACGGGAGCTTGAGATCGTTTATGACTTTGTGCGTAATGTTTTCCCGGATATAGACCACGGCATTCTTGGGAAATCTCTAGAGTCTGCAGTTGCTTGGCCCCAGCCGATTGATGAAGCGCTAAAAAATCTCAAGAAAAACCTAAATACGGAACACAGGATTCCCTTAGCCCTCCAGCTCTACTCAATCATCAGGGCAGGCGGGGACGACCCCGCGGAAAAAGAAAAATTCTCCGAAGTTATGCAAGCTGTCGGGAACGGCAAGATCACCGCAACCGTCTTACGTGAACTCGGGCAATTCGACGCACCAAAAGACAATCTCTTGGCAAGAGTAGACTTTGGCCCTGATCAATCATGTGACGTCCGGCTAAAAGAAGAAGGCGATACGCCTCGGTTTCGCTGTTACCAAGCGGGATCACTGATTCTTATTCGGAACCTCCGCGATCAACCTCTCTGGGTAAGAGGCTATCAGCTCGACTCAGATCGCCTCTTACTCATCCGACCTTCAGACGAAGTCATCGCGGGAGGATGGCGCTTAAATTATAACGATCTTATCTTCTTTTTACAGGCAGAGGAAAAAGGAATTCCTCCTGCACTCTTCCTCATCGAAGAAGGCAAAGAACTCACCCTGAGCCGAAACAAGTCACGCCTCGCCCTTGCCAAGATCGCTTTCGGACACCGCGTCCACGTTACTCCACTAAAAAACGGATATCTTACTGGTGGCTCACGAAACCCTCTTATTGCCGCAACCACCTATGAACTCGATTACCATGACGTAATACGTGTAGATGAAACGGAACCCCTGGCCCTCGAAGCCCTGAGGCGGCTCACACAACAAACTGGACAGCGATTTGTTCTTCCAGCAGGACGGCGAAGGGTTCGTGTTTCAAACGATCCCAACCGACTTTCAGGTGACAGCCTACTCCTCACCCCGGGTCTTGCTGGGCGTTTTGTTTTAGAGCTTGAATTCGACCCAAAAACAGGATTTGGCGAGCTGAAAGTCATCGAATCGACCGAGGCTATTCTTGTGAACGGCCAACAGGTCAAGGAAGAGCCCTTGCCGGATGGTTCGATAATTCGTCTCAGCAATCGTCAGGCCCTCCGTTGCCGCTTCTCGGATAACATTCTTGATGAAGAACGGAACCTCGTTCGTCATCTTGAAGTGGAGAATCTCAACCACAGTTTTTGGAAAGGCGGAAAGGCCATCGACAGCCTCTCTTTCCGGCTCGAGCGAAGTCAAATGATGTGTATCATTGGACCTAGTGGAAGCGGCAAAAGCACGCTTCTTGAAATCCTAGCTGGCCAACGAAAACCAAGGAATGGACAGGTTAAGCTGAATGGCATCTCACTCTACGACCGCCCAAAGAGACTCGCGCCCTTAATCTCCTTTATGCCGCAGGAAGATGCCCTGACCGAGCAGCTTACTGTTTACGAGCACCTCATCCATGCCGCTGCCATTCGCCGCCCCCACCTCTCGACCGAATCGATCGAGAAGCGCGTGAACTTCCTCGTCGGCGAGCTTGGACTGGAACGAATAGGGCACCGCCGGGTGGGTAGTGCGGAGTCCAAAAGCCTCAGCGGAGGTGAACGCTCCCGACTCAATGCGGGGCTCGACTTAGTTGGAGGCGGTGAAATTTTTCTCTTCGACGAGCCCATCTCGGGGCTTTCCTCGAAAGATGCCGAAAACGTCGTCGATGCTCTCCACAGTTTCGCACGAGACAAGA
>Ga0228615_1000707_pt1 | contig 17873 bp, 15 predicted proteins | sample 16DmetaG_FD_190530 | JGI IMG/M metagenome (GOLD analysis project Ga0228615, IMG submission 190530) | Seawater microbial communities from Monterey Bay, California, United States - 16D | ecosystem: Environmental > Aquatic > Marine > Coastal | place: USA: California | collected 2016-10-17
TCTATTTTTTCGCTACTAACTAATTTGTAATCTACTTTAGGTAAAGGATCTTGCCATACAAATTCATTTTCAGGAATTTCTGGTCCTAAATATGTTGATTTTGGTCCCATATCTCTGTGGGTAAGCTTAAACCAAGCTTTCGCAAATGCTAAATCAAACTCCTCAGGATATTCCAAGAATCTCCTAGATATTTTTTCATATGCAGAATCAAATCTTAGAGATAAATCAGTAGTTAGCATTGTAGGCTTGTATCTAACTCCAGATTCAAACGCATCTGGAACCATCATTTCAGATTCTTTAGCAACCCACTGATTAGCTCCTGCTGGACTTTTAGTAAGTTCCCATTCATGTTCAAATAGACTAATGAAATAGCTATGACTCCATTGCGTAGGTGTAGGGGTCCAAATTACTTCAAGACCAGATGTTATAGCATCTTTTCCTTTTCCAGTTTCATATTTACTTTCCCACCCTAAACCCTGCAAAGTAATATCTGCACTTTCTGGTTCTGCTCCTAAGCTATCGCCACTTGCTGCTCCGTGAGTTTTACCCAAGGTATGTCCTCCAGCAATTAAAGCTACAGTTTCCTCATCGTTCATTCCCATTCTTCCAAAAGTTTCTCTTATGTCAATAGCAGCTTTAACAGGATCTGGGTTTCCGTTAGGTCCTTCGGGATTAACGTAAATTAAACCCATTTGTACTGCAGCTAAAGGTTGCTCTAATTGTCTATCTTCAGAATATCTTTCATCATCCAGCCATTTTTTTTCTGATCCCCAATAAACATTGCTTTGTGGTTCCCAAACATCTTCTCTACCAGCAGCGTAACCAATAGTTTTAAAACCCATATCTTCCAGAGCTACATTTCCAGCTAGAATCATCAAATCTGCCCAAGATATTTTTTTTCCATATTTCTTTTTTATGGGCCAAAGTAATCTTCTTGCTTTGTCTAAATTGGTGTTGTCTGGCCAACTATTTTGAGGTGCAAATCGTTGTTGACCAGTTCTAGTTCCACCTCTTCCATCACCAGTTCTGTAGGTACCAGCACTATGCCAAGCTAAACGAATAAATAACCCTCCATAATGACCATAATCTGCTGGCCACCAATCTTGAGAAGTATTCATTAATTTTATTAAATCTTTTTTAAGTCCGAAGTAGTCTAATTTTTTGAATTCATCCGAATAATTAAAACTTTCTCCTAATGGATTAGACTTTAAAGAATTTTGACGTAAGACAGTTAAATCTAGTTGATTTGGCCACCAATCTCTATTAGTATTAGATTCTGTTTTTGTTGTTAAACCACTTGACTTGGTACTTCCAAAATGCATTGGACACTTAGAAGTATTATCATTGTTTGAAACTTCGTTTTTTTCAGAACAACTAAAAGCCAAAAAAAATAACGACACATAGAATACAAAATTTTTCATGTTTTTTTTATAATTTAAGAAGCATTTTTTATTTATGAAAATTTTATTGCGAAAATTTTAAAATAATCAAATAATTTTATTTCTTATTTGGTCAATAATTAAAGTATACTTTATTGCTTTGATATGGGAATAAAATATATTTTAAGTTCCTTGATAGTTTTTAAAATGACAATTGATTTAGTTTAATCTTTTTTCATATTATAATTAACTTTGAGTAAAAAAATTCTAATGAGTTCATTTGAAATTAAATATCAAGGAAATTTAAGAACTACTGCCAAACACTTAGACTCCGGATCTATTATTGAAACAGATGCCCCTAAAGATAATCATGGACTTGGAGAAACTTTTTCACCAACTGACATGGTTTGTACAGCCTTAGCTAGCTGTATTCTAACTATTATGGCAATAGCCGTTGAGAAAAATGGGATAAATATTAATGGAACTAAGGCCATGGTCACAAAAACAATGGGAAATAACCCTAGAAGAATTTCTAAAATTGACATTGAGCTAACTTTTACTAAAGATTACGAAACAAAAACCAAAATAATATTAGAAAGAGCTGCTTTTAATTGCCCAGTTCACCAAAGCTTATCTGAAAAAGTAGAGAAAAATATATTATTTCATTACCAAAATTAGTGGCTGATAATTATCTTGCCTGATGACCTTTTATTATTTGTATCAGTAAATGAAATATGATATAAATTATTGGATAAGTAAGATAAGTCCAATTTAAAATCTAATCCTGTTTCAAAATTTTCATATACTTTTTGTCCGTAGATATTGGTTAGTACTATATTTTTTATTTCACTAACAGAACTAATAAATAATATATCTCTTGCAGGATTTGGATAAATCTTGACGTTTTGGTTAACAACAGCGTTTTCTAAACCAACAAAGTAGCATGGTTGTACTGTTACACTGGAACTTGTAATATTTGTAGCATCAATTATTATATTTCCTGAACCGTCTAGCACACTATAGGACTCGTCAAAACCATTAAGTCCGTTAGCAATAACTTTTACTTCATCATTTCCTCGAACTCCAAAAGAAATAGGTTCTTTAAGTCTGTATCCACCTCCAACGAAAGATCCAATATATTTAATATTATTATTTATTTCTATTTCTACATTGCCCTGCCAATTCCCAGCAAAAGCTTTTCTCATAATTAAAGTATAAATATCGCAAAAATCGTCAGTTGAGTTTGGAGCAGTCTCACATGCTTGGTATCCATAGGTGTTTAATGGAGGGTCATTACTTCCAGTACCTTGTTCGTTAGCAATTACAGTATTATAAGGATCGTAAAGAATATATTGTAAATCTGATCCCCAAGGTCCACTAGTAGAAAAATTTATAACAATGTCTAGAATATCGCTAGAATCTAAAGGGAAACTAAATGTTTGTGAGTTTCCAACTCCTGGAGGTATTGTATAGGTTTGATATAAATTATTGTTGATTTTTACTTTTGCAAACGAGTTTCCCCAAGATGAATTACCATTAGCAGAAAAAGTATTAATTAGTTTTAAATTATATATTCCACATGGATTTCCAGTTGAAAAATAAATGGTTGTAAAAGTAAAAGGACCAGTCCAATTACTTAGTTCGCTAGGGTTACAAACTTCTTGAACATAATAATCATAAGTGGTTATACTACCTAAACCAGAAAGTAAGTAACTAAGGCTATTTATATTAGGAACAATGGTTCCGCTTCCTTGACTAAATCCAGTAGGTCCCCATTCGACATTAAAAGTGCCACCAAACGGGCTAGAACCACCAGTCCAATTTATTAAAGCACTACCTGCAGTTGATGTATTTGAAGAAAGATTCGAAGGGGCAGGGCAGTTTACGCAAGCTTCAATACCCGAAATACTATTTGGAATAGTTTGACCAGCTCCTTCTTCAAATATCAAAATGCCATTTTCATCAAAAACTTTATAAGAATTTTCTTCTGGATATCCACCAGGATTATAAATGATGTCAATTACATCAGCAATATTAGCGGGAATCTGAAAAATTTCCGGTCCTCCACCTGTCAAAATGGTAAGTCCGGTTAAAGCTGTATTACCATTAATTATAACATCTATAGACCCACCATTCCAACCATCACTGTAAGAGTCAGATAATTCTAAATTGAAAATTCCACAAGATCCAGGTGCAACTGATGTAGTAAATGAAAAGGGACCTGCCCAAGTACTTATTTCATTGGCACTGCAGACTTCTTGAACATAAAAATCATAAGTCGTTCCATTATTCAATCCATTTAACAAATAACTGTTGGTAGAAATACTATTGATTATATTTCCACTTCCAATAGCAAAACCTGTATTTCCCCATTCTAAATTAAAGTTTCCGCTACCGCTATTCCATTCAAGTAATGCAGTTCCGGCATTAGAAGTATTTGCAGAAAGATTGATTGGTTGGGGACACGAAGTACATGCAATAATTCCAAAAGTACTAACTGGATTTATATTAGGAATAAACCCAAATAGACCTTGACCTACAATTACATTCCCACTTTGATCAATTAAATTATAAGTATTTTCTTCAGGATACTGATTAGTATTATAAATTAAATCTATTACATCATTTGAGTCTGTAGAAAATATAAATACTTCAGGTCCATTACCATTAACTAATGTCACATTTTGGAACACACTTCCATTGATAACAACATCAATAGAGCCACCGTTCCATCCATCTCCAAATGAATCGTATAATTCTAACCTATAATTACCACATGTTACTCCGTTATTTAGATTGTTTGTAGTAAAAGAATATGGTCCTTGCCAAGTACTATTTGTGTTAGAATCACAAATTGCTTGAACATAAAAATCATAATTTGTATTGTTTATTAAAGAACTTAAACTATAGTTTGTGGTGTTTAGTCCGGTTATTAAATTTCCGTTTCCGATTGTAAAACCACTATTTCCCCATTCTAGGTTCCAAGAATTCTCATTAGAGCCCGGTTGCCAAAATAAATCTGCAGAGGTTGGTAATATATTACCTGCATTTAAAAATATTGGACTTAAACAAGGATTACTGTTTTGACATGAAGAGTTGGAATTATGATTAAAAAAATCTAAATCGTCTAAATTAGAAGCAGAAATAATATCTAGTAGTGTATCTCCAATTGGATCTAAAATTGTAAATGATATTTCATTATCGTAATTACCAGAATGCCAGATAAATTCCATAACAGCTCCTGAATTTGAATAAACTGAATCTAATGTAAAACTTTGGGAGCAATCAAAGTTACCAACAAAAGTCCCATTCATATTAACTTCTAAGTAAGCACTATTCCAACCATCGCCATAGCTATCATACATGTACATTAAATAATGACATTGAGAGTGAAGGGTATTGGTAATAGAAAAAAAGAATAACAGAAAAGAATAAAATACTTTACGCATAATTATAGTTTGATATATATTGTGTTTAATTATTTTAACTAAACCCTAAACAAACTTAATAAAAGATTAAGAAAGTTCTCTTAACATATGATAAAAACGATTTTTAATTTGTTATTGTAACGATAAATAAAGTATTAAGTGAGGGTTTAAAATACATACCCAACTCTAAAGGAAGGCATGGCTTCAAGAGTTATCAAAGAATTTGAATAGCTGATTCCATAACCAAAAATAATCTCTAAGTTAAAATGATAAGTTATATTTCTTCTTATTCCATAAGTAGGAGTGAGGGTATGAAAATAAATTTCTCCATTTTCTAAATTATTTAAAATATTAAAATTGGTTCTTAATGAAATATAGTTTGCAGCATTATTTTTAATGTTTTTATTTTTGCTTTCTCTTTTTGTAAGGTTGAAATAATACTTGGGCTCTAAAAATACAGATACTTGATTTTTTAAAGAGTCAAAACTTTGCTTAATCGCAAATTTTAGTCTGTACTCACTCCCAACTTCTGTTCTTAAAGCAAATTGATTGTGAAGTTTTAATTCATGATTTATCCAAGTGCCAAAATAGCCTGTTTGGATAGATAAAATAGATTTTTCTACACTAACTTTTTCAGAAGATTTTTTTTGAGAAAATTTAATGGAGTAAAATAAGTAGAATATTAAAAATAAAATAAATTTGTTCATAAGCTTATATAGCCTTCAAAATAGGTTATTGCTTTACCACTTATTTCAACTCTATCTTTTTTAAGTTCGCAGGATAATTTACCTTTTCTCTCAGAAATTTGTTGAGCATTCATCCTTTTTTTAAGGATTTCATTTGACCAATATGGGGTTAATGTACAATGTGCCGACCCCGTAACAGGATCTTCTAAAATTGTAGCTTGTGGAGTAAAAAATCTAGATACAAAATCACAATTTTCTCCTCTAGCTGTTACTATTACACCGCCTGGGTTAATATTAATTTGATCAAATACTTCTCTATTTATAACGATATCTTCTATTTCTTTTTGATTTTCATAAACCAATAAATAATCTCTTGCTTTTAGGACTATTTTTGGTTGGACATTCAAAGCATTTTTTATTTCATCTGGTAGCGAAGCCGATATGGGATCTCTTCTTGGTAAATCTATTAAATAGAGTCCATTATTTAAGGATACTTCTAATTCTCCACTCAATGTTTCAAAGATTACTTTTTCAGACTCTAATTTTAGTTCGGAAAGAATACAATGTGCTGTTGCGAGTGTAGCATGTCCACATAAATCCATTTCTATATCAGGTGTAAACCACCTTAAATGAAAGTTTTTTCCTTTTCTAACAAAAAAAGCGGTTTCAGCAACTGCATTTTCTTTAGCAATTTTTAGTAAGACTTCGTCTTGTAACCAGTTCTCTAATAGGACTACACAAGCAGGATTCCCGCCAAATACCTTATCACTAAAAGCATCTATTTGAAAGATAGGTAGTTTCATTTTAAAGAGATTCTAAATTTTTACGAGTGCGTTCATTTTCTAATGCTCCAGTATTTATTGTAGTTACTGGTTCGAATAGCATTATTGAAACTTCATCTTCAGCAATTGGCTTATGTTCAACCCCTTTAGGAACTATGATTATTTCATTTTCTTGGATAGTTTCTGTTCTGTCTCTAAATGCTATTTTTAAGGTTCCTTCTAGAACCAAAAACATTTCATCTTCATCATCATGTTTGTGCCAAATAAATTCTCCTTTAATTTTTGCTAGTTTAATATGTTGATTATTTAATTCTCCAACAATTTTAGGATTCCAATGATCTTTAAATAAGGATAATTTTTTAGAGAGATTGATTTTTTTAAAAACAGTTCTATCTTCATTTTCTGTTTTCATAAATTATATAATCTTTTCTGATTCTTTTTCTTCCAAAGCTACTTCCTTAGGATACTTGACGCTTATTTTATCAAATTGGATGTGAAGCAACAACATTAAGAATCCATAAACGACAGAGCTTACAATAAGAATATTGTTCATTAAGCCATCAGTAGTAAATGATAACCTAATTAAAATAGTTGAAATAATAAATCCAGAATTTCTGAAAATTTCGTGGAATTTATCTGTTTTGTATAAGGAGATAAGAAGCAGAAGAACATCTGCCATAATTAAAACAGTAAAAAACTCATTAAAGAAAAGCTCATTAATATCTTGGATCGAGAAGAAAACTTGATTTACGTTAATTAATTCAATATAAACCCATCTAAATAAACTAGAGAATGCTAAGAACATTAATACTGGTAATAATAATAATGCTATAGTTTTCTTTCTTTTTACAAAAACATCTAGATTTTCAATCTTATGTTTTTTAATATTAAGTGATTTGTTCCTTGTGTTGTAGTAAGTGTACAAGTATATTATAAAAAATAATACTAGGGTGGATATTAAATCATAGGTAAGTTGAAGATCATATTTTTGATTGAACCAATCTGTTGATATTTCTAAATTAGCAATGTCCTTAAAAATTCTTCTCACAATAATAAGTGTAATTATTTCATATTGCTTTCTTATATATTGAGAAATAGATCTTGGTAAATAGTAGACAACTAAAAATACTTCATAAACTAAGATGAATGAAAATGGAGTATAAATTGCAGCAATTGGATTGGTAAGTAGATTATCATCTGAAAAGTTTAATACATCAATATGTTTTAAGAAAATTAAAAGTAGATGTATTATAAAACTTGCTATAGATAAGGTTACAAATATTTTTTCAATCTTTTTTTTGAAATCTTCCGAGAAAACGATTGAATAAAGCTTATCCATTGGTTGTAATTTAGCTAAAAAGTTATGAAATTTATTTTATATATGTGTTTTGTTCATTAATATAACAATTTGTTCATCCAAAACAATAGTTAGTAAATAAATATTTTTAGGGTCTATTTTCACCATCTACTAAATCATTTGCTCCAACGTTTAGAATGACAATTTCAGGACTAGATAAAGCTAAAAATACCGCATCTATATTATCTAAATCATCATCAGATTCAAAACCACCTTGACCTCTATGATCGTTGTCAAATTCTAGATCTTAATCCTCAGCATATATTTCATAATCTTTTTGCCTTCCAACTAAATCAAAATCATATCCATAGTCAACTAAATTTCCCCATAAATCGGATCTATAACTTTCAAAAAAAAACCATCCCCATCATCACTATTTTCTTTTGCCTCCTTGGCTTTTTTACAAGAAAAAGAAATTATTGAAGAAAAAGCAATGATTAAAAGAATTGATTACTTGTTGAAAGAATTATTCATTTAATATTTTTTATAAAGCTATTATTAATTCTTTTTTTTTTAGATTATGTTTAGCTAATTACTACTTTCATTTTAAATAATTAATAATGAATAATAAACTGCTTTCTCTGATCATTTTAATTTTTCCATTTTTGTGCTCTTCTCAAATTATTGGTGAAGTAAAAGATGATAATAATTTTGCAATTGAATATGCTACAATATCTATTTTTAATATTCAAGATAGCACCTTAGTATCGGGAAATATTACCAACCAAAATGGGGAATATGAAATTGATTTACCAACACTAGGTAGTTATTATTTAAAATGTTCTTTTGTAGGCTTTCAGTCTACAGTTATTTCCAATATATTAATTTCAAAAAATTCTAAAAAAATTGATTTACCAACCATTGTTCTTTTCAAGGGAGCGCAGTTGAATGAATTAATTGTAGATGGTGAGAAATCAATTTTTTCTAATAAAATGGAGAGTCAGTCTTATAACGCTGATCAATTTGAAAATAGTTTGGGAGGAACAGCTTTGGATGTAATTAGAAATTTACCTTCCATTAATATTAATATTGAAGGTGATATTTCACTTAGGGGAAGTAAGGGAATCATCATTTTAATTGATGGTAAATTAGTTCAAGGAGATCCAACAAATTTAATTGCTCAAATTCCAGCTAATTCCATTAGTAAGGTAGAATTAATTACCTCTCCATCTTCTAAATATGATTCAGAGGGAAAATCAGGAATGATAAATATAATCACTAAAAAAGAAAAAATTATTGGCACTTATTTCCAAATAAATACAAAAGGAGGATCTCCATCTATGGAAAGCTATGGGAACGATGTTTATCACCAAAGATATGGAGCAGACTTCATCTTCAATAAGAAAACTGATAAATTGAATTTGTCCATGTCAGTGAGCTATTTAAGAAATGACTTAGGTGGAAGAAGAATAGGTAAGGTGTATACAGTTAAAAATGATACTACAAGATATTTAAACTCTGTTGGAGAAAGAAGTTTTGATAAGAGAAACATTAATGGAAGATTAGATTTTCAATACGAACTAGATTCTTCCAACCAATTACATTTTGGTTTATTTGCAGGAAAAAGAAAAAAAGATAGATTAGCAGATATAAACTATAATAACTATAGCCTTGAAAATTCAAATAGTTTAGAGTTAAACCCCTTTCAATATTTCAACCATAATCTAAGAACCAGAACTGGAGATTTTGCTTTAGGAAGTTTGGATTACAACCATATTTTCAAAAATAAAACAGTTGTAAAAACTTCTTTCTTAATGGAATATACTCTTTTAGGTGGGCCAACAACCAACCAAAATATTTCTTTATCCGATCCATTGGAAATTTATCAAGATGAATACAATACTAATACAAACCCTCTTCTGGGGGCTAGATTTAATATTGATTATTCAAATATTAAAATTAATCTTGGCACTTTAGATTTTGGTTATCAACTTAGGGATTTAAACCATCAAGGAGATTTTATTTATAATAGAAAAAATTTAAATACTGGAGTTTTTGAATTAGTCTCAGAATTTTCAAGTGAAGTTAATTTACAAAGAACAATTCACTCGACTTACGCTATGATATCTGGAGATAAAAATAAGTGGAGTTATAATTTAGGAATTAGAGTGGAAAAAATGAATCGTGAATTAGAATCAAATGCTGAATTTGGATTAGTAGATACTATTTATAAATATGATTTTATAAAGCCCTTTCCTACTTTAATTCTTTCTTATGATTTAAATTCTAAAAGTAAAATTAAGTTTACATATACTAAAAGAGTACAGAGAACAACTACTTTTAAAATGAATCCTTTCCCCGAAAGAGAACACTCAGAAACACTAGAACAAGGTGATCCAAATTTACTTCCAGAGTTTATAGATAATTTCGAAATTGGTTATAACAACAGCTTTAGTGAAGATTTCTCTTTTTTTTCAAATTTATTTGTTCGAAAAACTAATAACCTTATTAATAGAGTTAATACTGTCTACAACGATTCTATTCTTAATAGAATATACTCTAATGTTGGCAATTCTAATCTTTATGGTTTGGAGCTTGGACTGCAATTAAAGCCATCTAAAAAATTGAATAATTATTTTGGGGGAAATATTTTTTATCAAGACATAGTGGGAGAGTTTGATAATCTTTCAGTTTCAACTAATGCATTAGTCTATTCCTTTAATTTTAATTCCACCTATAAGCTTAGTACTTCAAGTTCTCTTCAGTTTGGTTTGAATTATCTTTCTCAAAGAATTACTGCACAAGGTGAAGATTCAAAATTTTATTTACCAAGCCTAACTTTTAAAAAATCGTTTTTAGATAATTCATTAGTAATGAGCTTACAATGGTTAAATTTGGATATGGGTTTAATTAATACCAATGAGCAAAGAATTACAACTTCAAGAGAAAATAGTTTTTATACAACTACCAATTATATTTATGAAGTAGATATTTTTTTATTAAACCTTTCTTACAATATTAATAGATCTAAATCAAGTGCAAATTTCATTAAGAGCGAGTTTGGTGAAAGAGAGTTTTAAATGTCATGAGAGTTAAATAATGAAAAGTAATTTTCTGATGATATTGAAATAAAATCTGAAAAGCTACTATTTTCAATAAAATATTTAGAGTTATTAATTTTTTATAATTTATTGTTGAGGTTTATAATTTTATGAAGTTTATATTTTTTTTATTAAATATAATTAAGAAACAACTAACTATTGTTAATAAAATTTCGCTGAAGTTTTATTCTATGCTTTAAATTATTAGAGATTTGAATTATATTTAAATATGAAAAAACAATTATTATACTCGTTATTTTTTTTTACTTCTCTAAGTTTTTTCTCTCAGGCAAAAGATACAAGTTCTAACCTCATCTTAGGATATATTAATACACTTATTAATGATACTAGTGATGCAAGCACTGCAAATTTTACAACTTATCCTATTATTGCTGTTGCACCAGAAACTAGTTGGCAATTTGGTCTTTCAAGTCTTTATGTTTATTCAGCAAAAAAAAACTTAAACAATAGATTAAGTGAACTCAAATCTTACACATTTTATACTTTAAATAAACAATACGGTATCAACCTGGAACATGCATTATATACTGATTATAATGAATGGTTGTTTTATGGCAAGATTAAGGTACAAGCTGCCCCACTAGACTTTTATGGTTCTAACTTTGCTGAATGCAATGCCGCCGATAAGTCTTTATCTTCACTTGACTTAAACATTATTAATTTTAAAGAAAGAGCGTTAAGAGTAATCGCTCCTGACTTGTATCTGGGATTAGAATTTGATTTTCAAATGTACAATCCTAATTTTGACTCTATTACAAATACTATTGTTAGACCAGATGTCTCATATCAGTCAAATGACAAATCTACTAGTGTTGGTTTTGGAGCAGGATTAATCTATAATAATATTCACAATTTTCTAAACCCTAGAAAAGGAGTTTTTAGTGAATTTGCTTTTTTGAGATATAGTAATGTATTAAAAAGTGATTATAACCTTACTTCTATAATTACAGACAATAGATTTTATTTACCAGTTAAAGAAAATAATGTTTTGGCATTTCAATTTTATGCGCAATATACAATTGGACCCAATCCACAATTTAATTTAATTTCATTAATGGGTGGTGAAAGTTTAATGAGAGGCTACTACCTTGGTAGATATAGAGATAGACATTTATTGGCAACTCAAGTAGAATATAGAATATTACCATTTACTTTTTCTAAACGATGGGGAGCTAGTGTGTTTCTAGCAATGGGACAAGTATTTGGAGAGAATATTTCAGAAGACAATTTTAAAAATGGCTTTCAATTCAAAAATATTCTTCCAACTGGTGGAGCTGGACTGAGATTTCTTTTATTCCAAGAAAAAGATATATATTTTAGAGTAGATTATGGAGTTACAAAAAATGGAGGCAACTATTATTTAACTCTTGGAGAGGCTTTTTAAGTATAAAAAAAAGGACTCATATAGAGTCCTTAAATAATATGAAGAAATTATCAATAATTATCCTGCTACAATTTCAAAGTTTATTTTTCCTTTGACATCTTTATATAAAATAACTTCTGCTTCGAATTTACCTACTTCTTTGATGTTGTTGGCTGGTAGTGTTATATTTTTTCTTTCTATTTTAAATCCAGCTTTATCAAGAGCATCTGCTAATTGGATATTTGAAATAGAGCCGAATATTTTACCATTTTCACCAACTTTTGCAGGAACTTCAAATGTTTTCTTAGATAATTTATCAAGAATTTTTAAAGCTTCGTCTTTCAATTGGTTAAACTTATGAGCTCTTTGCTTAAGAGTTTCTGAATTCATTTTTTTAACAGATTCAGTAGCTAAAATTGCCATTCCCTTAGGGATTAAATAATTTCTTCCAAAACCATTTTTAACAGTCACAATTTCATCTTTACTTCCTAATCTTTCTACATCTTTTTTTAATAAAATTTCCATAATGATTATTTTAATTGATCTGCCAAATAAGGTAGAATTGCAAGATGTCTTGCTCTTTTTACCGCTTGTGATACTCTTCTCTGGTATTTCGCTGAAGTACCAGTAATTCTTCTAGGAAGTAATTTGCCTTGTTCATTAATGAATTTCATTAAGAAGTCTGGATCTTTGTAATCAATAAATTTTATTCCAGATTTTTTAAATCTACAATATTTTGTTTTTTTAACCTCAATGTCTATTGGATTAAGGTATCTTATTTCTGAGTTGTCAGCCATAGCTAGTGTTTAAAAATTAATAGTTTAAGCAGTTTTTGAGAGTTTTACTCTTCTTTTTGCTGCATATTCGAAATGATCTTTATCCATTCTCATTGTTAAAAAACGCATCACTCTCTCATCTCTTTTGAGTTCAACTTCTAGGTTTTTAACAACATCTCCTTCGCCTTGGAATTCGATTAGAAAATAAAATCCAGTAGATTTCTTCTGTATTGGATAGGCTAATTTTTTAAGCCCCCAAGATTCATTGTTATTGATTTTAGCACTGCTATCTTTCAATAACTTTTTGAATTTATCTACTGCTTCCTTTGTCTGTTTCTCAGACAAAACGGGAGTTAAAATGAAAACAGTTTCGTAATGATTCATGTTAGTTATTTAAAATTTGGAATGCAAAGATATAAGATTACCTGATAAATAAAATTATTTAGTTAATAAATCAAACTATATTAAGATTATAATTTTTTTTTATTTAAATCACATTTACATTAATGCTTATTTTATATTTGTTGGAAGATGGCTAAAGAAAAATATACTGTATCTGCATTAAAGTACAGACCTAATAGTTGGGATACTATTATAGGTCAACAAAATATTGCAACTACGCTAAAACAAGCTATTGATTCAGATCAGTTAGCACAGGCTTATTTATTCTGTGGTCCAAGAGGAGTAGGTAAAACATCAACTGCAAGATTATTTGCAAAAGCTATTAATCTAAAACATGACCCAAAACTTACTGATTTTACTTACAATATTTATGAATTAGATGCCGCTTCTAACAATCAAGTTGATGACATAAGAAATCTTAACGATCAGGTGAGAATACCCCCTCAAAAAGGGTTGTATAAAGTTTATATTATTGATGAAGTTCATATGCTTTCTCAAAGTGCATTTAATGCATTTTTAAAAACACTAGAAGAACCACCACCTCATGCTATTTTTATATTAGCAACTACAGAAAAACATAAAATTATTCCTACCATTCTTTCAAGATGTCAAGTTTATGATTTTCACAGAATTTCTATTTCCGATACTGTTCTTCATTTAGAAAGTATTGCCAAGAAAGAGGGCGTCAAAGTAGAATCTGAAGCACTTCATGTAATTGCTGAAAAAGCCGATGGAGCTTTAAGGGATGCTCTTTCTTGTTTTGATTTGATGGTGAATTTCACAAGCGGTAACATAACTTACAGTGAAGTGGTGAAAAATCTTAATATTCTTGATTACGAGTACTATTTTAAATTCACTGATTTTATCAAAGAGAACCTAATCCACGATAGTTTACTTCTTTTTAGTGAAATCATAGCTAAAGGTTTTGATGGTCGATTATTTCTCAACGGTTTGGCTTCACATTTAAGAAATTTAATGGTTTCTAAAGATGATCGAACAATTAAAATACTTGACCATACTAAAGAAACAATTGATAAATTTATGATTCAAGCTAAAGATCTTGAAAACGAGTTTATAACTGACTTATTGACGCTTGTAAATGAAGCCGATTCACTTTATAAAACCAGCCAAAACCAGCGACTTCATGTAGAGATCCTAATTATGAAGTTATGTTCTAATGGAGTTCAAAAAAAAAAATCTAAATTCCTAGATGCTCCAATAGTTTCTCCTTCACAAAATGAGAAGACTGATGTTGAACCTGTTTTAAAAGACAACAGTTCAATTGGAAATGAAATTCCAGTTATAGATATCCTAGAAACTAAAAAAACAACCTATGAGATTCCTAATTCCGAAATAATTAGGCCTAAAACTAGTTTAAGTATTAAAAAAAGATCTGCAGCTGCATCAATTACAGGTATTAGAAAAAAAATTAATGAGGACTTAAATGCCGAAACTAAAGACTCTGAAATCAAGGTGGCAGAGAAATCTGAATTTACTCAAAATAAACTTGAAGAAAAATGGTTAGAATTTGCAGAGATCAAAAAAAAAGAAGGTAAAATTGGACTCTTTACCACCCTAAATAAGCAAAAGCCAAAACTTAATAAAGACTTCTCAATTACATTTATTATTGATAGTGAAGTTCAGAAAATGGAGTTCCAAACTCAAAATCAATTTCTTTTAGATTTTTTAAGATTAGAGCTTAAAAATGGTCAAATAAAACTCAACTTAGAAATTACTAAATCAGATTCTCCAAAACTTACGCAATTAACAAGTAGAGAAAGGTTTTTTCAAATGGCCGATAAAAATCCTGACTTACATACTTTTAAAGAAAAATTTGATTTAGATATTGAATTTTAATCATTTAACTTCTTTATGGTAAATCATTTTATATTTGCATCATGATACTACCTATAATATCTTATGGAGCTTCAGTCTTAAGAAAAGAATGTGTAGAATTTCAAGAAGGAGAATCTATTGATGAATTAGTTGCCAATATGTTTGAAACCATGTACGCAGCGAGTGGAGTAGGACTAGCTGCACCTCAAATTGGAATATCTAAAAGAATTTTTACTGTGGATGCTTCCCCTTTTGCTGAACCTGAAGAGGGTCAAGAGATGGATCCAGAGCTAATTGAACTAAAGAATTTTAAGAAAGTCTTTGTAAACCCAATTATTGAATCTGAATCGGGTACACCATGGTCTTTTTCGGAAGGTTGTTTAAGCATTCCAGGAATTAGAGAAGAAGTTGATAGAAAGCCAATTATTAAAATAAGTTACTATGATGAAAAATGGAATTTCTTTGAAGAAACTTTTGAAGGAATCTCTGCTAGAATTATTCAACATGAGTATGACCATATTGAAGGAACTTTATTTACAGACCATTTAACCCCTTTAAAAAGAAGATTAATGAAAAGAAAACTTGATGAAATTTCTAAAGGAAAAGTAGACGTTAATTATAAAATGAAATTTCTCAACCCAAAAAAATGAAAAAAATATTTGTCTCAACTCTTATTATTATTTGTTTTTCGTGTGCAAATGAAACAAAGGTTTCCAATTATACTATAGAGCTTAATGAGCTTAGATTAATTAATGATAAATTATTTAAATCTAATCCAGAAGATATTGCTTCAATTTATCAGTTAGGTGTAAAAATTAAAAACACTTCATTAAACCTATATGTAAGATATAATCAATTTTTTTCTGATGAAGAAAACGAGTTTTTATTAAATTGTGCCGCAACTGGGTCGGAAGCATCACAGAAATATAAAGATGCTGCAGATTATTTCTTAAAAGTACAAAGGAAATTTCCTAATAGTAAAAATGCCCCTATTTACTTGCACAACAGAGCTAGAATACTAGATAATATTTTAAATGAAAAAAATAACGCTAGGTTAGCTTTCGATGAATTAATTGAATTGTATCCTAATCATGCCCTAAGTATAAATGCAAAAATATATTTGGATAATATTTTTGGAAAAACAGATGAGGAATTATTAAATATTATAAAAAGTAAAAATTAAATATGTATTACCTCTCCGTATGCAGCAGCAGCAGCTTCCATAATAGCTTCACTCATAGTTGGATGAGGATGAACAGTTTTTATTAATTCATGCCCTGTAGTCTCTAACTTTCTTAGAGCAACAATTTCGGCAATCATTTCAGTAACATTTGCTCCTATCATATGAGCACCAAGTAATTCACCATACTTAGCATCAAAAATAAGTTTTACAAATCCATCATTATGTCCAGCTGCACTAGCTTTTCCAGAAGCAGAGAACGGAAATTTCCCAATTTTCAATTCATGCCCTGCTTCCTTAGCTGATTTTTCTGTCATACCAACAGATGCTATTTCAGGACTGCAATAAGTACAACCAGGAATATTATTGTAGTCTATAGGCTCAGGACTATGACCAGCTATTTTCTCTACACAAGTAATTCCTTCAGCAGAAGCTACGTGCGCTAGCGATTGACCTTGAACAACATCTCCTATGGCATAGTAACCAGGGATATTTGTTTCATAAAAATCATCCACAATAATTTTACCTCCGTCAACAACAATTCCGGTTTCTTCTAGACCAATATTTTCAATATTAGGTTGAATTCCTACTGCCGATAATACAATGTCACAATCAATATATTCTTCGCCTTTAGATGTCTTGACTTTTACTTTACATCCTTTAGATGATTTTTCTACATTTTCAACTGAGGAATTAGTCATGATCTTAATCCCTTTTTTCTTGAAGGTTTTTTCTAATTGTTTTGAAACATCAATATCTTCTATAGGTACTATATTAGGAAGATATTCTACTATTGTAACATCAACCCCCATAGCGTTATAAAAATACGCAAACTCCACACCAATAGCACCAGAACCGACTATAACCATTTTCTTGGGTATTTTAGGGAGAACCATTGCATCTCTGTAGCCTAAAACTTGCTTTTTATCTTGTTCTAAGTTTGGTAACTCTCTAGATCTTGCACCAGTAGCTATTACAATATTTTTAGCATTATATGTTGTTATAGCGCCCTTTTGGTCTGTAACTTCAATTTGTTTACCTGGCTGAACCTTTCCAGTTCCCATAATTACATCAATTTTATTTTTTTTCATTAAAAACTGAACTCCTCCACTCATTTTTTCGGCAACATTTCTACTTCTTTTAATAACCGCATTGAAATCGGCTTTATGACTAGATACTTTTATTCCATAATCGTCGGCATTATTAATGTACTCATAAACATTAGCACTTTTAAGTAAAGCTTTTGTGGGAATACAACCCCAATTTAAGCATACTCCACCTAAAGATTCCTTTTCAATAACTGCAGTTTTCAAGCCAAGTTGAGAAGCTCTTATTGCAGTCACATAACCTCCAGGTCCACTTCCTAAAACAATTACATCGTAATTCATATCTAAAAATTTTATTATTTATGCGAATTTATAAATTCTCTTCTTCAATTTGCTTAAGTATTCAAATTGTTTAAAAAATCTTTAATAATAAGAGCCAATTTATTAGCGGAATCGGGTTTGAATCTAAACCATAATTCAGGTTCTATTAGCTCCAGTTCAGAAATCACAGGACTATTCAAATTATTAAATATAAAATCTACTCTTGCATATAAAGGAGTAGTGGGTAAACTTTTT
>Ga0228615_1000722_pt1 | contig 17706 bp, 14 predicted proteins | sample 16DmetaG_FD_190530 | JGI IMG/M metagenome (GOLD analysis project Ga0228615, IMG submission 190530) | Seawater microbial communities from Monterey Bay, California, United States - 16D | ecosystem: Environmental > Aquatic > Marine > Coastal | place: USA: California | collected 2016-10-17
GATGCTTTTGTGATTGATCGAGTGTGTTGGCTACAGTTAGAGGTATCATTTGGTTATGCATATTTTTCATCTCCGGTATGGTTTTCAATTACTAATTTACTTGAGGTATCCTTTTTCTGTCAAATTTATGATAAATCTTTCAGATCACTGGGTTTTATCTTTTCTCCAGTAAATGCACAGAAAAGTTGGTATGATCCCAACTGCCTATCATAATGAGCAAAAATAAGACGTCTTGGTATGGTGTCGCCACTAGGAACACAACTTCTCAGCCAAGCAATATAGACAGCCTGAACTAAGATTGTTAGTCCTGATAGATACACAATGTAATGTGAACTCGGATCGAGTGATAGCCATGTTTTCTCGAATGTGTCTATATGGCTCTCTAGATTCATAACTTCATCGACAGAATGAGGAAATATACTTCTAGAAATCACTTCACCAGAAATAATTGATTTTATCTGATGTCGACCGGCTGTGAGAGCTAGTTCGATATACCCGGTTTTTTGATTTAGGTTTGGACAAACAGACTCCGAATAAACATATTTCATGTAATCACCTTTCCCTTCCTTGGTTTGTTCAGTCTAGAACACCTTCTTTCGTGTAGAAGAAAATTCTTTGACGCGCAACCTCATGACTCCAATACCCACAAATGAAATAAAAATCAATGTTACAAAGTTTGAGATTACCATTGCTTTCGCACTCAATATGACCCCATAGATAACCCAAAGTGACAGTGCTAAAATTATTGACAATAGTGTAAGTAGAGAAACACCTTCATGGCGTTTATGGACCCATACCTCTGCAAGTTGGGGTAACCAAGCAAAAAGCCCGATTAGTCCTGCTATAAAGCCAATAAATTCAACTCCAAAATTTAAACTCAATCTACCAACTCCTTAATTTTCGAGAGGATTTGCTGGTGGAGTTCGTGCACATCAAGCCCACCTGCGTTGATTGTAACAGATGACATTGCTCTCAACCACTCCTTGAAACAATACCTGTATTCAAAGTCCTGTGCCAATCGATTTTCATGACTGTCGCTTTCTTCACCCCGGTCAATGATTCTAAGAAGTCGCTCATTTTCTGAAATTTCAATATTGATAACAATATGCGGCAATGGAAGGTTTTTGGGGTAATATTCGTGCCATTTAAGGCCTGAGGGGCATTCCAAAGTCTCAGCTTTGTAACTAGCGAACGTCGATGCCACATAACGATCTAATATAATCCGGTTCGAACTTGAATTTGTTCGGTATTCGTGAGTTGCTTCTGCATTGTTATCCATGTAGGCGATAAAACGTTGAAATGGATTTTCCGGCTTGGATTGAAGACCTGAAGTGGATTTTCGTTCTAGCCTCAAACTTTTTTCAAGCAGGCGGCTCTGTGTTGATTTACCAGTGCCATCCAGCCCCTCCAATACAACAAACAGGTTTTGGGATGTGTCAAGGAACTTACTCTTAAGGGGAGTGTTCTGTTTCAAAGTTGTTTTGATCATTGTCTCCACCCGTATCCGCAAGCTTGGCACTCAATGAAAGCAACCTCTGGCTCGTCTGTTTGATCCATTTGTCGAAGTTCACAAGTTGCTTTGCAAGCTAAACATTTCGGACATTCATAAGCGTCAGTTGTTGGACGTTCTAACTTAGTAATAACCTCATATTCCCTTTTGTTGGGAATGCCAGTATTTGTTATCGACTCTTCCTGTAGATCAACAATTTCTTTGCTGTTAATGAGCACTACATCCGCCGTATTAACCTCATCATCGCAACATTTCTCACAAAAGAATGTCTCTTCACTTATCCAATATCCTAGCGACCCACATTTTCCACAAAACATTATTCCATCTCCTCTATTTTATTCACAATCATTAGCAATGCCTCGATAGTTTGGGCAACTGACAATGGTTGAGGAACATATTCATCTGAATTTGAATCGGTAGAACGGTCTTCTTCGTTAATCAAATAACAGGTTTCACTTTGAGCAGGATAAGTTTCAACGTATGTGATTGTCAACTCTCGAACCGCTTCAATCCGATGGAAAATGTCACTCGGCATGTAATATCCGTGTTGCGTTGGAATCCAGATAAGCTTACTTCGTGTTGCGGTACAGACTCCCACTCGGGATATAGAGTGTCCAGTTTGAACCCCCTTTCGATATTCATGCAAGATGTGCGTTGAACCAGACTCAATTTCATAAATGGACATTGGGAGAGAACCGCAAATTGTGGTTGATGAAAAATCCCATCGGTGATCGTGAATGTTCTTATCGGCAACTGCGCCCGAAGGGTATATGTGCAATCGACAAATCGAATCCTCATGAACATCATATACGATTTTGGTGAAACCATTCGGGTGTACATATGATTTCGACGCTATCTTTTCAATTGTAGAAAAATCTGATAGTGTTGATAGAATATCTTCTTTAAGAAAGAAGAACTCATCGGCTGTTTTCTTAATTACATTTATCATTATTTATTCCTCCTGGTACCTTTTGATGTATAATAGATGCAAGAAATTTGACAAATTTGACAAGTGATTTTGTTAGTAATTGATTTTACAAATTCATTCTAATCGAGTGTTGCCTCCAGTACCTAATTGTGTATCAAAGAGGCAAGAAATTTGACAAATTTGACAAGTGATTTTGTTAGTAATTGATTTTACAAATTCTTTCAAATCGAGTGTTGCCTCCAGTACCTAATTGTGTATCAAAGAGGCAAGAAAATTGACAAATTTGACGAGTTTAGAGCCGAGGCGATACGCTAATCGCTCAGTTTAAAGGCCCTAAATTCTAAACTCCCTTTTCGATTAAGAGTAGAATTAAGACCGGAGTAAAGAATTTCCAACGTGATTGAATAAATTAGATGATAATGAAAATATCTAAAGTTAAAAAGAGTACATACGATAATATCCCAGTACAAAGTAAAAGAAGATTTCTAGGTATCCCAGTGGTAAAGAATGGAGGTTCGTCTTGATCACATTTAAGTTCTCTTTTTACTTGAACTGGATCTGTAGAAATATAGATGATTCCTCCTCCTGGATATGGGATTTTAGCAAATTTTTTGTTTCTTGTTTTAACTCTGTAAACCGACCCACTGCAGTTGGAGACATTTCGTAAAAAGAGAGATTGCATTAAGTTTGCTAGTGAATTCTGGCAAGCATACTTGCGTGCAATGTTAATATCTGGCGTTAAAAATACAAGAGGAGGTAAAAGTCCTTTTTTTGGATGGTCAAATGCTTGCAAAAAAGTATCCTTGGGCATAATCTGTTTGAGGCCTTTGATAGGCGAACCATGATACAACGGACGATTGACTGAAATTGGGCTCTTCAGTTTTTGGAACCCCTCCACCCTTTTATCTAGAAAGCCTTTGATCTCACATTCACAGAACAAAACGTCATGTATTTTCTGAGATTTTGTAAATCTCCATCTGAAAATCTTAAAATAATCTCTTTCTTTTTCCTTCCCAGAGGGCTGATGGTTGGATCTCTTTTCTCGACCGCAGCTACCACATTTTCTCAACTTTGATTTTATAGGTTTGACAGGAGAAAAATATGTTCCTTCACTTCTTGAACCGCCAACAAGTTCAGCAATACTAATACCTTCGTCCATATTATCACCACATGATTGTATAGTTCCTATTTCTTAATAGATGATGAATAGGTTACATTTCGTGATTGTATGAAAGTAAAAAATGCCCGCAATGACATCGAGGCAATGGGATATTAGTCAGCATAAATCGTTCTCGATAGGCACTGATGTCGATAGGGGTTTTTTTTCCGCACCTGCAAGCAATTAGCGAAACCCAACGACCATGAGCCACAACTTTATCGTCAATCCATAATTTCATTTTCACGCCTCCTTTAATGGGCTATCTTCAAGGATTATGTCCGAGGTCATAGGCTTCCAAAGAGCATCTTCGATTCGTTTAACATCGACCTTTCGGTTCAAATTACCATCTGAAAGATTACAGAATACCTCGTTTGAACGTGCGTCCCAATTTACTGATCCAATACTAGCACACTTCATTCCAGTCAGGTGCTGAAGAGCTGATATAGCTTGTAATGAGCCTACGAAAGCATTCGTAATGGCAAGAGAAGAAAGAGGCACTTCGCCGTCTTCTTGACAAGAATATACGGCCCTATCTCGAGCGACCGAGGGGCCGTACAAATTCACTAGGTTGGTAGATGAAAATTCGGTATACTGGCCAAATAATCCATTGACGCCCCCGTTGACATAGCATTGGCCTTTTCTTGCCGCAATTAAGTCAGCAAGTACGCGCGGACGCATGGCATCGAGACAGCCTAAAATTACGTCTGTTGATGCTAATTGCCTTCGGACTTCGTCGTCATTCAAAGCCTCATATTTAGATTGAATTAATTCTGATGATTCAATAAGAAGTTGTTCAAGTGACAACCCCTCTTCATCTTCAATAACAATCTCGGATTGTTCTTTCATGAGAATTCCATCATGAAGTTCATACGCAAGTGAGATATTTGCTGATGGTAGATTTCTGTTTAGCCAATCTTTTGCTGCCTCAACTTTAGGACGGCCAATGTCTGAGTCCGAGAAAATGACCTGTCTGTTTAGGTTATGTTTCTCAACTTTCATATCTTTATCGAATACTAGAATTTCAAGATCGGAATGTTCGCTATTTTTCAAACCATTTACGATTGAATGAAGAGCCCAAGTGCCGAGTCCACCTGCACCCACCACGGTAAGGTGTCCCGACGGAATGGATCGGGGAGTCGGGAGGGAAAAGTGCATGACTGGGTGCTTAGGTTGAGTGTTTTTCTCCCCACCTGTTATTCGAAGTTTGTTGAGTAACTCTTGCACGAGAAGAGTTTTTTCATCTAGACGCAGGGACACTCTCTTGTGCGCTGTGCCATCTTTGACGGGACGAATGTTCATGAATGAATCAATCCCATCCAAACCGAATTCGAGATCTTGAACGCTTCCTCTCATCGAAGTTTCATTAACTCTTATGTTCACGGACACTGAGACTTTTGGCACGTCAACTGGAGTGTAGCAATCAGATCTACGCAATATCTCACTCCAAGCAAGACATGCCGCCAATGTGGCTAATGCTGGCTCAAAGAGCGCAGACGAAGGTGTTTCAGATGGGGTGCCATCTAAGAAAACCCCCTCACCACCGTAGGCAACCTCAATAACCGATAAGTCAGTCAATTTCTCGCTATTGTTTGAACTATTGGCCCAACTCATCATAAAATCAGAATTCTTGCTTACACATGGAAATCCCTTTACCCCTAATTGTTGGGCAAGCAATGCCATTGCATCAATAAATTCTGGGGGTGGAACATTATGCTCACAATAAGAAACTCGAAGGTTTTCAAGTCTATCTTGATTTACAAGACCTCGTTGTCGGCTGAATTTATCACTCAAGGAATCACCCACCCATCATCATCCTTTTCTTCATCCCAACCATCATCGTCAAAATATTCCGGAGATGGATTTACCGCTTTTAGTAAATGTCTCGAAGACTGAAGAGCGGGCTCTAAATCATTAAGATTTAATGAAATTACGGTATCTTCGCTAATGCACCTACGAGCAGCACAATGCTTAATTCGATCTACAAACCCTTTCAATTCTGCTCCAGAGATGTGATCTTGCAGTCGAAGTACTAGATTACGCCAATCTTGATCCGATATTTCCGAGGGAATTCCCTCGACTTGCTTTTTGAAGAAGTCAAAATAGTAATCGTTTGTGAGTAGTCCGACCTCAATTTGTTGGCTAAACCTTCCAGGCCTAAGGAATGCATCGTCAATTAATTCATGTTTATTGGTTGATCCCATCAAATAAATTCCATCAGAGGGCTTCAACCCATCCATCATTGTCAATAATTGCGCAACAACTGAACTCGAATGATGAGAACTTTCCGATGCCTCGCGATTGCGACCGATTGCATCAAACTCATCAAAGAACAGAACGACAGGAGCAAGTTCTTCAGCTCGTTGAAAAATTTCTCTAACGGCACGTTCACTTTCACCAACCCATTTTGACAAAAAGTCTGGCCCAGATACTGCCATAAATTGTACATTTGCCAAAGAGGCAGTAGCCCTACCGAGCATTGTTTTACCGGTCCCTGGAGGACCGTGAAGAAGAACGCCGCCAGAACATGAAAGACCTAGTTGTTCATAGATTCCCGGATTGTTTATTGGATGAACGAGGTGATCAATTAGTTCGTTCTTAGCCGATTGATGACCAATGATTGAATCCATCTCTACTCGCCCAATTGACGAAGGGTGGCGCTCTTCTGTGGCCCAAGGAGTAAAATGCACAAATGCTTTTTCAAAATCATGTTCTGTGACTTTTAATTGTTCAAGGTCGTCGTCTGAAAAGCGGTCAGGATTAGACAATCTGGGCATTCCAAATTGTCGACTAATTGCTTCTGTACTCGCATGCCTGCATAAATTCGCTAGGTCGGCACCTGTGCAACCAACCGTTTTTTTAGCCCATTCTTGAAGAGACACATCTTCCATTGGCATGGACTTGGTGTGAATTTCCAAAATCTTCTCCCGGCCGTGAATATCTGGATACGGCACGTGAATACGACGATCAAAGCGACCTGCACGAAGTAATGCAGGATCTATCGTATCAATCAGATTCGTTGATCCAACAACTAAAACTTGACCTCGTGTTTCAAACCCATCCATTTGAATAAGAAGTTCTGTTAGAATTCGTTTTTCCAATTCACCACGGCTGTTTTTTCGATTTCCTGCAATAGCATCAATTTCATCAATATAAATCACGGATGGCGCTTGACGCTTGGCATCTGCAAACTTCTGGCGCAATGCTTTCTCCGAAACCCCATATGTGGCATTAACAATTTCTGGACCACTTATACAAAGGAAATTACATTGAGCTTCCCGGGCCAGTGCTCGAGCAAGTAGCGTCTTTCCAACACCCGGTGGACCATGAAGGAGAATTCCTCTTGGTGGCTCTTGTCCCGATTTCACATATACCTCTGGATGAACTAATGGCACAACAGCAATCTCTTTGATAGCTTCAATTGTGTCGTCCAACCCACCGATATCATCAAAGGAAACCGCAGGGACCTCAATGATAGAACGCTTAGATTTTTTACCTGAGATTTGGATGTTCGTTTCGGGGGTAAGCCAGCCGTGTTTGGGACGGCTTCGCGTTACTTGAAGTTCGATTGGTTCCCTACCGACAGCAATTGTGAAATGATCTCCTTCCGAGAGATAGATATCCTTTATTGCTTCTCGGACTTGGTGAACTTCATCTGGTGAAAGTTCTCGGGAAGTCGGTTGAAGCCGTACTTTTGAAAAGGGTTGAGCATTGATTTCTGAAAGCTCTACACTTTGACCAAGTTGGATTTGAGCGTTGATTCGAATCGAAGGACCCATGGCAACTGAATCGTAAGGAATATTCGGGTCGTACCTGAGAATTGCAACTGTGGAGTTTTTCTCGCCTATCAATCTGTATGGAGAGCGGCTTCGATATCCGTTATCTTCAGCAGCTTGTGTATTGATAAATACTGCGTGTCCAGGTTCTCCGTCCATCATTGGGGCTATACATGTAAATTGTGTCATTGTTATCATTCCATCTACTAAAATCTTTGAGGGGGGTATATTTTGTCAAATATGATATTTACAATGTTCTTCGTACCAGGGAGGTTGACTTGGCATATGATATTCGATCTGCCCTTCAAACCATGTACTACGAAGGTTTTCCATTCTGTGATCGTCCCGTAGATTCACCATTGCCATGATGGCCATCATGGAACCGACCCAAGCGGTAGATGTCACTATTGATGCTATTGGCCGAATTCCCTCCTCTGTACAAGAAATAACCTCAGTTGAACGAGCTGAAACCTCGCCATAACGACAAACCATACATCCATGCTTTCCAAATGTTTCAACTACACCATGCATTGCTTCAGTAGCCCCATTTACCATCAAAGCCTCATTTTTAATCGCAGCTTGATTTAGATTCGTTCGAGCAACCATATTATCCAAGCAAGCAAGATATAATTCACTGCTCTTGAGCGCTTCAAACAACATTGAAGGTCCCAAGCCCAATTCATCAAAATCATCATCGTCCTCTACGATTTGATATAAATTGTTAGCAGTCAGGTATTCGCAATAGGGTTTTACGTTAATATTTGGATTTAATTTTTGTAGTCTGCTCGAAGCAATAGATGCCTTTTCAAGACCTAGATGTTTGAGGTTGTAGAGTACCTGCCGATTTAAATTATGAACTTCTATTTCCGGGTCGCCATCCACAATATGTAGTGTGCCATTATTTAGTTTACCAACTAACAGTGGTGCGCACCAACTACCTAGGCCACCAGCACCCAATACAACTATTCCAGTTGTATTTAATTGCCAAGTCTCATCATACGCATGAGCTGGTTCATCCCATGAAATTAATCCAACATCCTCCGAAACTGAAAGCTCAAATTGTGAAATCACCTTCGTCTGAAAAAGGAAATCAAATACATTTAGTTTAGGCTGATTACGCGGTCTATACCGCGCAAGTGTGGCATTGCCATCACTGGTCAACTGAACATCAACAAGCGTACCATCAACACCTGAAACGTATTTCCGTACCTCCTCTAAATCAGTGGACTCCACTCTGCAAGATATAGTAAACCAAGCTCCACTAATCTTCATGCGCGATAAACCATCAATATCTTGAAGCATTTGCTGAAGCATTGTTGATGCAACTACGATGCGCATCGAAGGAGATAGAACATGGAGATTCTTTTCAGAAAATCCACCCAAGAAACTACGCGAAATTTTCCCTCTAGGCCCCGTGGCATAGCCATATAAATTTACATTGGTAAAAGCCTCTGATGAGTTCAAACTAAGGTGATAATCAAACTTAGATAGAGAACTGATCTCTGAAACAGAGACAATTTTTCGTCGTGGTGAATCTGCGTTTTTCCAATCCTCCCAGCTTTCAATTTTAGGAAAGGACAAATCCCAAAATATCGATTTGGGTGACTTTGAAGGTTTGATTAAACTAATGGAGCCCGAACCCTGTCCGATTCCCAATTGAGAAAGAAGAACTACAAGGTCGCTCACTGCCTCGGGACTTCCAGACACAAGAACATTCAGCTGTTCGACCCTGTTTTGGTCAATAAGTCCGCGTTGTCGTAAAAATCTGTCATTCAACTCAATCACCTTGTTCGAGCGCTATCATCGGGATTCGGATTATTGAGTACATCTTCTATATGGTGTAATAGAAATCCTAATTTTTCCTTTTCAGAACTGCATTCGTTATAGACCTCGCTAAATCGAACACCCAAACACAATCCGCAAATCTCTTTTTGGGGTAGTATACTGTATCTGCCTTTTTCAAAAATATTTTCATGTAAGATATTCTCACAATTGGGAGATAAGACATACACTTGTGGAGTTTCTGAGAACGAACGTGAATCAATAAGCAATTGATAGTTGATTATACTTCGATCACTATTCGACACAACTCCTCGCAGATTAACTAAGAAGGCGCCCAAAGTATTGTTACTTCTGTAATCGCTTAGAAAGGTTAGCGATGGATATGAAGTTAATTTGAAACTGTCAAAGACGGTCTTAGAAAGGCTGGATGCTGAGGGGATTCGGAGAGGTACCCGGTATTGACCTTCCTCCTCAAAATAAAAATCTCTCTCAGTAGCGGGCCTAATAAAAACGCCACTTCCATCATAAATTCCAAACTCTCTTATGTTCATAATTCTCACTTCACAATTTAACATCTTCAAGCCATTCAAAATCTATTAAATTTGACATGGCGGGTGAGAGTTAGGAAAGCCCTCTATAACCAACATACGTTTGTTACTTAGTCCACGAACAATCCTGGCAACCGCCCATACACCCTTTACTACTTCACACTCATTAGAGAATTCAAAATCCATTTGAACTGGCGACTGTGGGTGATCAATGTTAAAAAGTTCAATTGTCGTACCAGACTCTGGAATTTTTACAAATACCTGTTGTCCGTCTTGATAATGAGGCATATTCACCAATACCGGCGAATTCTTACGAGCAGAGCGTAGTAAAACTCCATTACCCGAAGAGTTTTTTCGGCTTACATTTCCAGCAATAAGTGCCTTATACCATTTCCCATTAATTTGACGAACGCTACCTTTGTTGATGCTCCGATTAGTACGGATTTGTGATCTAGGTTTTATTTTATATCGCGCAATGGGTTTCTGCTGACTTGAAATCATTTTTCCTTTACTGCTTACTGGAACCGAATAATAGGGGGTATGGGGTTTGAATTTCTTTGGAATCGGTGAGAGATCCGGCCGAAATTTTGCACTCCAAGTGGAACCAGTGCCCTGTAATTCACAACACCCCCAAAAACCTCGGATTTTTGTTAAATCCTCACAGACGTACTCCACCGCGATATCCTCCTTGCCGGTTTTGGGGTTGAAGAGATAGCTTTTGCTACCAGCACGCGGTGCACACAAGAATACAATGTCTCCATCTACATAGGGGTCTCTTTCATTTCGGAAACGGTATGAATAATGTGATTTTCCGAACTTATGTTGTGTAACAAACACATTGACATATTCTCCAACTTCAATGTTTGGAATGAGTAGCGATTGCCCATCTGCACGCTCTGTACTGACAAAATTATCCATAACTTTCTCTTCACCCCAAACAGAATCAACGTTCTTCAACAGACCTAACTTAATGATTTCTGGAGCGTCTAGTATGCTACAATGATTCAACGATTTGCCATTTTCATCTAATGCGTATCGAAGACTTCCATCTCTAGGGAGTAATCCCGATATTGACATTGCGTCATATACTGTCGAGGTTTCATCAACCACAATACTGGTTGAAATATTGTCATTACTGCACAACACAAACTGAACTTTGCGATTCGCCATACACTACAAATTAATTGAGAATATAAAAAAATGTTAAATTTGATATTTTTTTGCTGTCGCAGTTACTAAATATTACTGGAGTCTGGAAACACCATGCAAATTTGTTTAGTTGGATTTTCACGCCCAGACTTGAAGACTGCGGCTTTTTTATCCGAGAGTTTTTGCCAGAAGATAGGTGAAAAACTAGTTGACGAATTCATCATTTTGCAACCTACTCCGAAAGTATTGTGTGGCCCTCTTCGTGAGGAATTGAATCGGAAATTTCCAAAAGCTAGCGTTCGAATTGAACAACTTGAACCTCTCTCCTCGGACGTTGTCTTGAACAAAATGAAACAACAACCATGGAGATTATTGCGTGAAATTCTTTCACAAATCGACGATTCAAGAGAGTCTATTTTTGTTTTGGGAAGAGGTTCAAGTCTGCTTCAGCACCTTCTGTGGTTGACAGCAGAAATTCTAAGCAGTGAAGCGATTCACATCGATTACCCAGAAGGGGTTTTGTTTCGCTCGGGAACATCAAAAATAAACACTGAAATCTCCAAATCCAGTCTAGGGGCCTTTGCAGCGATCCAAGCCAATGATGTCAACAAAAAAGTACTCGACAGAGAGGGATGGTATAGCGCAGAAGATATTTCCGAATTCCCCGGTGCAGTTGCTTCTGGCGTCAATTCCGCAATGCAAAAGGCTAACGAGGAAGGGATTGTTATTAAGAAAGAGTCTAAATCTGGCAAAACCATTTACAAGCTAACTCCAAAGGGTTGGCCATGCGCACTGCAGAGTTTCGCAACTGCTAGGTTTATTCAAGATGAGACCATTCGCGATCTACTAATTGCGTTTGCTCGTCTCCCCTCAATCGGACCTGAAAATGAATTTACGCCCCCTCTCACCTCGCAATTTATGGCATCAGGTCCATGTGATGGGCTCATTGTCATTATTCAAAAATGGGATGACTCATTTGAAGGAAATCATGTCACTACACTTGATGAAGCATGTGAAACTTTCATCGATGCGCCATTCATTGGAGACTTACGAGGGGCCAAAGAAATACTTCGGCAACGCTGTTCATACGACTCCATAGATAGTAGAGACCATCTTGTTGTAATAAACCCAAGTTATGATGAAAATTTTCAACTAAAATTCTCGGCACATCTGTTGGGAGTACTGACTGATTTTGAAGAAAAATATGGCAAACATTTCTGGAATTTCGACATCACCAATCCGCTAAATCCAATCAAAGCAACCGTGTCCTCGTTCGCAAACGCAAGTGGTGCTGCGACATCATACGTCCTTAAATCAAGAGGAGAGAAAGGTGCAGTTGTAGAAAAAGTTGAGCCGTCAAGATACCCGCGAAACTCACACAAATTATCAGTTCCAAACAGGTTTGCGATAGAGGTTTTGAACAAAAAACCAGCAGATGGATATCGGAATATCCTGGTGGCCATGATGCTATATGAAGACCTAAATTCGAACGATTTTTCTCCATCGCAATTGCCATTCGATGATTTATCCGATGATAACTTCCACGGGGTGACATGGGCTGAGTTAGTTGAATTTATTAAAAACCTCCGCAGTCCTTACGACCTAAGCAAAGGTGTCCTCACCGGTAGCCAAACTCGAATGAAAGAACTAGCATTAAAACGGTTGGTTTCGAGTCAAATTCCTAGAGTTGGATCCTCAAAAATGCGCCATACGTTAACCAATGAAGGATATCTCGTTGCAAGCCAATTGTATAGTATCATTAAACGGGAGGGGATGTCTTGACAGGCTCTCAAGAGGTGGCTCCGCAAAAACTGGCATGCCCTTTATGTGGAATATCTTTCAACATAATTGATGATAATGAAGGTCTCAACTATCGGGGTTATGTTAAATCAAGTACGGGTGAGTCCGATCAAAATCTTATTCAAGCAATGTACGGCATATGCGTCAATGAACATGAAAAACAAACTGCTGAGGGCGCCCCAATTAATCCATTTGGTATTCCTTTGATTCTCCTTAGCGATTACAACTACGATGTGGGCCATGTAGTAGAAGATGAAATGGTCGAACCAATACCGTCGCCAGCTTTGCCCGGCCTTACGCGTAAAAACGAATTCAAAAGTATGTGGAAGCAGGCACTGGGTGATTACTTTTTTGAACTTGATCCGCCCTATGTTCTAGAGGATTTCATCTCAAGTAGCGTAAACGATGAAAACCGTGGGGCTGAAAAGATTCCGAATGCGAACCGAAGTACTGAATGGTTCGGGTGCATTTGGCCGTACATGGGGTTGTCCGAACTAAACTATACAACCGCTACAATGAAAGAGAATTTACTCATTTCAATTTACTTGCATAAAACCACTAAACTCAATCACATCGAACCTTTATGGCTTTATTGGAAAAGATTTGGCATGAATAAAAGAACACTTTTACGGGCGATTAATTCCTTTCCGGAGGACCTTCCTCCACACTATATCTCTACCTTCGAAGAATTTGAAAGAGATTACCGCCCAAACAAAACCACTATACATTCTCTTCTTACCAGCCTTATCAACAGTAAAATTTGCCCGCAGATGGCGCCTAAAGAAATGGATTCATTCTTGTCGTATGCCTCAACATTTTTGGAAAAAATGAAAAATACGAATTATGATAAGGACAACAAATGTTATGATTTCATTCTTGCAATGCCGCTTATATCTCCTGAAATTTCAATCGGACACCACACTCTTCCATTTGCAGGAATTATCGAACTTATCTGCGTGTATGCTACATTGCATAGAAAATCTCGTGAAGCTTCCTCCGAATTTTTCAGAATGGTATTTCCTAGTAAGGCAGACCCGCTGTGGAAAACTGTCCTATCGAAGTCCGCCTCCAAACTCGGTATTGAAAGGATGGTAAATTTGTTGATTTCACACATTTTGGAGCATACAGAGTAATATTTGAAGGTGATGGCATGATTGGACGTTGCAACATTACACATGCTCGTAGATTTCTCTTCGAACATGGATACAGCGATGAAGGCGAAGTGTTCAAGCCAGGATTGCTTGAGCAATCGCAAAAAACACGCCTCCAAATAGACTCGGTTGGAAAACTGCGCTCAGTTGCGATGGATGAAAATGGAGATTTGATGCCAGTCGTAAACTATTTCGTTAAATCGGTGCATCAAGACTCAATCACTTGGGATTCTAATGAAGAAATAAGCCTCCTGTTTCTCTTTACTAACTACACAGACAGAAAGTTAGATAACACATTCGCCAAAAGTTTCGAACAATTTCTATCCGACAAAATATCCTCCACGAGGATGAATCGGCCAAAGGATAAAATCAAGATCAAAGCAATCAGAATCGATGGCGAGTTCAGTACTCTAGCTTCAATTAGAGACCATGTTAGGGATTCAAACCTGCGAGGCGTGTTCATCTTTGATTTCAATACAAATCTAGAACAAGAGCAACTCGGTGATATACTCGAAACAGTGCTCCACCAGCAAGAAGAATATACTCTAAAGGATTTAATCAAGGATAATTTGGACGTATTAGGAGATGATAAAACTCGTCGCGTATTACTGGGGTTGTTTTCCCAACATATCCAATCCAGCATATTCGAAGACGAGGAACTGTTAGACAATTTGCTTGATGATCTCGATGAAAAATATGAAAATATGGCCACGCTGATACTCCCTGCATCTAGAGATCTCGTAAGTTCAAAATTTATGTTCGAGCTCTCAGGACTAATCGAATTTATGAATGCTTTTTTCAATGTTAATGAAAAGTACTTGAGTGCAGTAGAATCTGCTCAGCATGAAATCCAAAAGCGTGTCACAGGTGGCGCAACAGGTGGGAAGGATATTCTAGTAAAAACAGCCAATGCTTCAACTATTTTTTTAAGTGGTGAAATGTGTAAAATCAGCTCCGAAATCACACAGCAACATAGTAATCGAATTGAAATGAGGGGTGTACACATTACACATTTTGAAGAAATCGACAAGTACCTCCGCGACCTTGAACGGGAAGAAATACGTGAATACCACTCTCAACAATGTAACAAGATTGTTGAATTTATCAGCGGCTATCTATTCCAATCTCTTCATGGAATGAATATCCTAGCAACATCTCTAAACAAGGATGATGACAATGAAAAATCTTTGTTAAAAGTACTTTTCTCGATGGTAATGAGTCTCCAAAGTGACACCTTTGTAGATCCCAAAACGAGCAAAGAGGTTCCTCGCACCCGCCTCAAAGACAAAAATAAACTCGAAGAAAAATGGGACCGGTTTTTAGATGATTCCGAACGACGAATTATTGGAAAAGAGGTATATAAGCGACTTGACCCTCAAACTACAGAATTGAAATACCTTCGCGGAATTGTTGGAGCATATAAGGACATGCTCAATAATACCGCATCAAAGGGTTCTCTGCTGATTCTTAGTGCCCTAGTTGACGGTTTTGAGCCACAGATGGGTGCAGAATACATGGAAAAACTCAAGCATTACATGGCTGAAGGACAGTTTTCACCAACGGCTTTGACGGATATTAGGGTTGCAAGATACTTACTTCTTGAAGAGAAAGTAAGTGCTGCTTTCATCAAAATTTATTCTCTGTGTAAAGAAGTAACGCACAGCCCTGCTTTGAAAAAAACAATACCTGGCCAACCAACAGAATACATGAAGTTATTATGGGCAAAAGATCAAAAACCACTGAATCGCAATAAATTCCAAGATAAACTCTGTATTATAAACGAGGTCCTAAGAGGCCTGAAAGAACATCCATTGAAGTATTCCGAAGTTGGGGAAAACACAATAGAAGAAAGTTTAGGATGGTGGGACTAGTTTGAAAACCAGTGAGGATTTTGTAAAGCTTGCCCACGAAAACCTGGGTGTTTTTGATGACTCTGACTTGGTCAAGCGAAAGGCACTTAGTAAAAGCCCGTTTAAACAAACAGATGATAATTTACCTTTCTTAGAAACTATGGCCGATGGACTTATCAATTCACTAGATTTTGAAAATCCAAATGAAGGTGAGATAAACAGTGTAACCCAATTCATTCTCACTGGTTCGCCGTCCTCGGGAAAATCCACCGAATTAAGAAGGATTGGTAAAGAACTGTATAGAAATAAAATTGGAGACGGAGGTACTATTATTCATTTGTGCAGTTTGCAAAACTCCTCCTCAATGCAAAAAGCAATTCATTCGACGGATGATCTGTGGGATTGGATCATGAAGAGCCATGAATCTCGTACCATTGCGAATCAGCGCTACTCCTTTGAAGAATTCAATAACCTCCACAAGAGATTTGAGATTAAACCAATTATGTTGATTGACACGGTCGATTTACTCATTTATGGGAAAATTGGGGAATCGAATAAGGAAATAGTGGGGTATTGGATAGAAATTATTGAAATGTTGAAAAAAGAAGACTTTACTGTCGTTTGGAGTTGTCGAAAATTCGAATACCAAAACATGAAGAAAGATAATCATTCATTGAAAGAGACATTAACTCAGATAGAAATCCCGATGCTCGACGATAATGACATAAAAGAACTTTTCAAGAATCATAAACGGGTTGAAAGGGAATTTTTTGCTCTGCTCGGAATGGTATTTCCAATAGTGGTCGGATACAAGAATAATCAGAATAAATGGAGCCGCGATATCGAGAAACAATTCGAAGATTTGCATAAGAACACCATGGCACTCCCCCTTAATCTAGAGTACATCAAGCACAAGCACCCTGTGAAATGGATTGCAAGCGCCGAATGCCTTGATGGGAGAATTGCTACAGATTTTCTCTATGATGGCTTGGTCAAGAAATTAGTTCGACATGTTCACAGACTGTATCGCTTCACTGAAGAAGAAGTTCAGAGCTCATGGAAGGAGATCGAACTTCAATTCTTTAACTCCGCTATACAAGACCCCGAGATTAGCCGAATACAAGTTGATTCTGACAAATTGGAGGATCTAAAGAGGAAAACCTGCGGTGAGGCTGTAATCAAAAATGCAATTAGATTTGGAATTCTCTCTCAAAACAAACGAGACAGCCCGTACGAGATGTCTCACCAATTATTCGCCGAATTCTGTGTTTGGAAGCATAGAGGACTGAAAGAAGGCGAAGAAAACTGGATTGATAAATTCCCTTCGTGTATTTTCAGAAGTGCCGGAGGGGCCAACAAAGGTGACGATGATATTCTTAACGAAGGAAAGACATGGTTTTACCCATTTATGGTATTTAATGAAGATCTTGCAAAGAAATATGCAAACGAGACTTTCGGGTATTACCCTCAATGGGAAAAATACGGTAAATTTGCGCATGGAATTTTGAAAACTGGGTCAAATACGATGGACTTGAACAAGACTCAAAGAAGTGACAGGAATGGTTCTTCTGGTAAGAAAGTAGATGACATTCGCAACATCACAGATGAAAAAATATTAATTTTAAATGGATTGAATCGCAAGGAAGTACAACCGTTCATCGTTAATGGCCCCGCTGGTGTTGGAAAGTCACACTTGTCCTATGTATGGATGGATAAAAAAGCAAGTAAAGACGAAGGATGGAGACCATTAGAATCAGATGAAGAAAGAGAAATTGGTGATGATTTATTTAAAGAAAAAGTGTACTTCATGACGTTGAGTCAAAAACTTAAACTCCAAATGATTGAAAAAGTGAAGGAATATTATGCTCTCACTCAGGAGCCTTTTGAATTTAGAAGTTGGGCGATTCCTGAATATATTGAACAAATGGAACGCACGCTCAATCTGAATCATGATCCACTCACATTTGACCGATTTAAAGATAAATGGATGAGAAGTTCGGCAGGTAATACGATCTTACAAAGGGCAGGAAAAGTATCGCCATCAGCCCTTTGGAAT
>Ga0228615_1000727_pt1 | contig 17615 bp, 15 predicted proteins | sample 16DmetaG_FD_190530 | JGI IMG/M metagenome (GOLD analysis project Ga0228615, IMG submission 190530) | Seawater microbial communities from Monterey Bay, California, United States - 16D | ecosystem: Environmental > Aquatic > Marine > Coastal | place: USA: California | collected 2016-10-17
CGTTGTAAAGGTAATAACGCGGTCAATTGAATCCTCGCCAAGTTTAGCCATTAGCAAACGATCAACCCCTAACGCTACTCCACTGCAGGCCGGTAAGCCCGATTCGAGAGCCGATATCAGCCTTTCGTCTGGTACAAGTTTCTTCAAACCTCGTACTGAACGGCCTTTCAAATCGTCCGCAAACCGTCGGAGCTGCTCCGCAGGATCGCGTAACTCCGAATAACCGTTTGCCAACTCAAGATCGCCGCAAAGTAATTCAAAACGGTTGGCCACCGATCGCCCTTCCGCATCGTTTACAATCTCAGCTAGCGCCGCCTGATCTTTCGGATAATCAAAAATAAAACAGAGACCATCAATATTTGGATCAATACATTTCGCAAATAAAAGTTGAGTGTAGTCCTCACGTGCTAAATCTTCCGACCCTAAGTCAATTTTCTTACATGTCTCAGCCCTTAGAGACTCTAAGTTAATCGTATGCGGATCAATTCCTAAATATTTTTGAAACAAGCTCGCATAACTCACACGGGCAATCGGATATTTCTTCTCTGGTAGAACTAACTTCACCAGAGACTCAACCTCGTCCATTAATGCATCCAGTGTAAAATCAACTCGATACCATTCCAATAGAGTGAACTCAGGATTGTGGAGTCTACTCGGCTCGTCCCTTCTAAAAGCTTTGCTAATTTGGTAAATCGAGCCACTTCCACCAGCTAACAGACGCTTCATTAGATATTCTGGAGATGTTTGCAGATAGCCCTCTCTTTGCAGAGACCTTTCATAATCAAAAGGCGTCACTTCGAAAGAATCAATGTGAACATCAGTCACAGTTCTGCTTGCAAGTATGGGTGTTTCCACCTCAAGCACCTGAACCGATTCAAAAAAATTACGAATTGTCCTAAGTAATTGTGCGCGCGCTTTGAGCGTTTCTAAAGGCACTTCAGAGCGCCAGTATTCCTCCGACTCCTTCGGTCTCATTCTATTGCTATTCCAATCATTTCCCGACGCGATTCTGATATTCGCTGCTACGGGTATCGACGCGTAGCACATCGCCTATATTGACGAATAACGGTACCTTAACGACCGCACCAGAACTCAGGGTCGCAGGCTTCGTCCCGCCTTGAGCGGTATCACCTTTTAGACCGGGGTCGGTGTCAACCACCTCAAGCTCTAGAAAGTTGGGAGCCGTTACTGAAATTGGAGCATCATTCCACAAAATTACAGTATAAAGCTCTTCTTCTTTAAGCCATGTTTTAACTTCCGATGTTGCCGTAGAGTCAGCTGCTACTTGGTCAAAGGTATCGTCGGTTTTCATGAAATGCCAGAACTCTCCGTCGCAATATAGATACTGCATCTCGATTTCTAAAACATCTGCTGCTTCGACTGATTCTCCTGACTTGAACGTTCGTTCCCAAACTCTTCCGTTACGCAGGTTTCTAAATTTTACCCTGTTAAATGCTTGGCCTTTACCTGGTTTTACTACTTCATTTTCAAGAATTGAACAAGGTTCACCATCTATTAAAACTTTTAAACCCGACTTAAACTCACTTGTCGAAAAATTTGCCATCGTTCCCTCTCTCAATCTCTGCTAAACTAACGACCTATCGAAGCCGTCGTTATGGGACATCTAATTAATACGCTCTATTATGACACTAAAATTGATTTTTAGGTCCATTGGTGAGGAAGGAAATGACAAATTTAGCAATACCTCACCCATATCACCTAGATAACTGGCAAAAATCACTATCCGATCTCATTACTAATCCCAATGAGCTAATTGCTATTGCAAAATTAGATCCGAAAAACTCCCGATTCAGTAAATTAGCAACTCAAATTTTCCCCTTAAAGGTACCTCGCCAGTTTGCGGCGCTAATAAGGCCAGGAGACTGGGATGATCCTATCTTAGCCCAAATCTTACCCAAAGTTGACGAAAACTCACACTCAACATCACACTCTCATGACCCTCTTAAAGAGGCCCAATTTACGCCTGAGACTGGTCTCCTCCACAAGTATAAAAACCGGGTGCTATTAATAACCGCGCCGCATTGCGCAGTAAATTGCCGCTACTGCTTTCGACGCCATTACGATTATCAAACTAACTCCCCGTCACAGATTGAATGGGAACAAACATTCGATTATATCCACCGGAATAAAGATATAGAAGAAGTTATTTTCAGTGGAGGAGATCCACTTGCATTGTCTGATCGTCGCCTCGCTTGGCTGATCAATCAAGTCGAGGGCATCTCTCATGTCGCAACGTTAAGAATTCACACCCGCTTACCGATTGTTATCCCGCAAAGAATAACTAAAGAAATATTGGAAAAATTTAAAAATTCTAAACTTAAAATTGTATTAGTTACACATTGTAACCATGCAAATGAATTAACAAAAATAACAGAGCACGCATTCGCTAAACTGCATAAAGCAGGAGTTTTGCTACTAAATCAAAGTGTTCTACTCGCTAATATAAACGATAAATCATCAACTCTTGCCGCTTTAAGCAAAAAGCTTTTCTCACAAAATATATTGCCATACTATTTGCATATGCCAGATGCAGTGCAAGGCACTCAGCACTTCGCAGTAACAGAGCATAAAGCAAAGGAAATTATGGAGGAGCTCAGAGGCTTGTTGTCTGGCTATCTGGTCCCAACACTCGTTAGGGAAGATCCAGGAGCCCCGAGCAAAACCAGAGTTTAGTAATTTAAAAAATCAAAGTCGCTGCTGAATCGCATTGGAGAGATATCTTATTATGGCTAAGAATGACAATTCTAAATTAAATTGGCTTTCTTCTACCTCTACAAGGTTTTCAATTTCAGTTAGCCTACTTCTAGTTTTAGCTATGTGCTCGTTCTGGTTAATTTCAAGCACAATCATGCAAAACCTTCTTCACCGACAAGCAGAAAGCTTAGGAATATCCCTATCCCAACAAACGGCAATTCAGATGACGGAATTTGTACTAGCGAACGATATGGTAAGTATGAACGTCGTCCTTGCTTCTTTGATTCGGGACTCAGGCGTAAGGGAGCTCGCAGTTCTTAATGTCGATGGCGACATAATCGCTGTCGCAGAGAATACCGAAAATCCTCTGTCTCCAATAATACCGATACCATATACTTTGCGAGACGACTTAAAAATTTTTAGAGCTCCCATCTTACTTGCTGATTCAACTGCGGGCCTAGTTAGATTGACACTCAATTTGAATTACATTGAGGTCGGAATGATTGATAACCTTTTGTTGGTCGCGCTCGCAACAATAGTACTTATTTTCGTCGGAGCGGCACTTACTACAACGTATTTCCGCTATCTAATTGTCTTTCCACTCAATCTGCTGGCGTACTCGATAAGCAGTATTCGAAAAGGCAATATAGAGACCTGTGCAGTTCCTAATGAGGCAAATGAAATTTCACAATTAGTAAGCCAATACAACACAACCGCTAAATTTCTCTCACAAAATACATTTCTGGATCGCCTTAATTATGCGAAACATAAATCTGACCAAATTGATTATCTATCTTTACCAAGCACGACTGCAAACCTAGAGTTCAGCTTGTTGTGCATAAGACTTGCAAATTTTGAGTATTTATCCTCCACTAGGCACGAAACCGAAATTAAACTTCTTTTAAACAAATTCTATTTCTACACAAGCCAAATTGCAGAGCTTTATAGTTCCGACGTAAGTTACTGTCATGAAGGGGAAACACTGTTATTTTTCAATGAAAAGATGACATGCGAAGAACAAGCATTCTATGCTCTTTGCGCAGGTCAATTATTCCAGATGCTTATACCGGCCGTATGCTCAAGCTCTAGCAGCGTTGATGAAACAGAAAAAGCTGAAAAAATAGCCGCAAAATTTACGCTTGGCGCGCACACATCATCTGAAATCCTTAGGTTTTATTCGCCGTTTACAAATAAGCAAACAACGTTAAGCGGCGTAATGCTTGATCACACGCGCGAAATTTGCTCGCAAGCACCTGATAACGGCTTTGTTATAACCGAGCCATGCTTTAAGGCGGCTGGAGACGGCAGCAGAATCGATGCTGAAGAGTTTTCTAAGGACTCTTCATCTTCCAGCCTTTATCTCGGCCTTGAACCGATGACTGAATATAAAACCGTCCTTGAAACTCAATCTTGCGAATTACGTAAATTGTGGGCGCACCAATAAAGAAAAATAAATGATTTTTTAATTTAAGTGATATTGACAACTAAACGCGTGGGGCTTTTGGCACAACCTCAATTTTATCAACATTCTGAAAACCTCTCGGTAACTTATTGCCCCTCCTGCCACGCTCGCCGGCGTAGTGAGCAAGATCACTTGGCTTTAAATTGTGGTGACGCTTTCCCGAGAAAATTACAAGAGAATCGTTTAGGTTTAGAACTTCTACAGCCACTACAAACTCAATACGCTCCGCGACTCGAGCAGACGGTATACTTATTATTTTATTGCCTTTGCCTTTTGCCAATCTCGGAAGAGACTTCAAAGGGAATACGAGCATTCTTCCCTCATTTGTAACTGAAACAACCAAACCTTCCTTGTAATTATCGACCATTACAGGAGCCATCACTTTACTACCCTTAGGCGCGCGAAGAATTGATTTGCCGGATTTATTCTTGCTAAAGAGGTTTTGAATCGTACTGACAAAGCCATATCCCGCGTCAGTTGTAAGTAATACTTCTAAGTTCTCATCCCCGATTAGAACGCCTTCAAACGTTGCTCCAGACGGTGGGTTGACCTTACCGGAAAGAGGCTCTCCTTGGCCACGAGCTGAGGGCAGAGAGTGTGCGGAAAGTGAGTAACTTCTTCCCGTAGAATCAAGAAAAACTGCCGTCTGATTAATCTTGCCCGCAGCGGCTTGGAGAAATGAATCCCCAGCTTTATAAGAAAGGGTTTTAGGGTCAATATCGTGGCCCTTTGCAGCTCGAACCCATCCACTGGACGAGAGAATAATCGTGATGGGGTCCGACGACAAAATTTGTGTCGGATCAAAAGCTTTTGCGTCCTCCCTTACGACTAACGGAGAAATTCGGTCATCGCCAAATCGTTCAGCATCTTCTTTAATCTCATTTTTAATAAGCGTTTTTAGTCTTGCGTCTGAACTGAGCAGAAGCTCGATACTCTTACGTTCAGTACCAAGATCATCTTGCTCACTTTTTATCTTGATCTCTTCTAATTTTGCTAATTGTCTAAGCTTAAGGTCAAGAATCGCTTCAGCTTGTTGTTCACTAATTTGGAACTTCTGAATTAGAGCAGACTTAGGTTCATCTGCTGTTCGTACAATTCTAATAACTTCATCTATGTTCAAAAAAGCAACCATCAGGCCTTCAAGAATATGTAGCCGAACGATTATTTTATCCAAGCGGTATTGTAGGCGACGTCTGACTGTAGCTTGACGAAATTGCAACCACTCTTTGAGTATAACTGTTAAGTTCTTTACTTGTGGACGGCTGTCATTGCCTATCATATTAAAGTTTACACGATAACTTTTCTCAAGATCAGTCGTTGAGAAAAGGTGTGACATTACCGAGTCAATATCAACTCGATTTGATTTTCGAACTAATACGATTCTTGTTGGATTCTCATGATCAGACTCATCCCGCAAATCCACAATCATTGGCAATTTTTTCTTTTGCATTTGAGAGGCGATTTGCTCGAGCACTTTGGCACCCGAAACCTGATAGGGCAAAGCGGTAATGACAATATCGTCGTGTTCCTTTTTAAAAATAGCACGCGCTTTTAAGGAGCCTCTCCCATTTTTATACAGTTCTAAAATATCCTCACGAGGTGTTGTCAGTTCCGCTTTCGTTGGATAATCGGGACCCTTAATAATAGAGCATAAGTCGCTTACTGTGGCTTTGGGATTGTCGAGGATATAGAGGCACCCTTCAGCTACTTCTTTTAAGTTGTGCGGAGGAATGTCAGTAGCCATCCCAACCGCAATGCCTGTTCCCCCATTTAGTAAAACATTTGGCAACCGAGCTGGCAGAATTTTTGGCTCCTCGAGAGTACCATCAAAATTCATCCGCCAATCTACGGTGCCTTGACCGAGCTCACCAAGAAGCACATCAGCATAATTTTTGAGACGCGACTCAGTATAACGCATCGCCGCAAAAGATTTCGGGTCGTCTTGCGATCCCCAATTACCCTGCCCATCAACCAAAGGATATCGGTAAGTAAATGACTGAGCCATTAAGACCATAGCTTCATAACAAGCAGAATCTCCATGCGGATGGAATTTACCAATTACATCACCAATAGTCCGTGCCGATTTCTTGAATTTTGAAGATGCTTTTAATCCCAACTCTGACATTGCATAAATGATGCGCCTTTGAACGGGTTTCAAACCGTCGCCCACGTTAGGGAGGGCCCGATCATTGATCACATACATCGAATAATTGAGGTATGCTTTTTCAGTGTATCGCGTCAGCTGAATCTGCTCGATACCAGCTTCATTTATGGTGATTTCTTCATTCATTTTTCAATTCTCAAACTAAAAGATCTCGCTTTATATACCTTGTTTCTATCGTATTGATAATATAAATTTGAGTTCCTAATTTAGGTGATTAAATCTGCGCCATGCCCGCTGTTTTCGAGCCATTTTTTGCGGTCGGCCGACCGATTTTTTGCTAGTAAAAGATCCATTGCCTCGTAAGTGCTTTTTTTAGCACGAGACTCAGCGTCGTCGTCTATAGTCAATTGAACCAATCTACGAGTATCAACAGCCATTGTAGTTTCTCGCAATTGCAGAGGATTCATTTCTCCCAAACCCTTAAAACGTTGCACGTTAATCTTTCCCGTCCGCTTCTCAGTACTTAACCGGTCAAGCGTTCGATCTTTTTCTTCCTCGTCGAGGGCGTAAAAGACTTCTTTACCGACGTCAATTCTATAAAGTGGAGGCATTGCAACATATATATGGCCTGCTTCGACCACCGAACGGAAATGTCTCACAAAAAGCGCACATAAAAGTGTCGCTATATGCAGCCCATCGGAATCTGCGTCAGCTAAAATACATATCTTCCCATATCGCAGCCCATCAATATTTGCGGTTGCCGGATCAACACCTAATGCGACCGCGATATCATGTACAGCCTGTGAGGCGAGTATTTCTCCAGAGTCAATTTCCCATGTATTCAATATTTTTCCACGCAGAGGCATAATCGCTTGAAATTCCCGATCACGAGCTTGTTTGGCTGAGCCACCTGCGGAATCTCCCTCTACTAAAAACAACTCACCGGACATAACATCCTGAGTCGAGCAGTCGGCTAATTTGCCCGGGAGCGCTGGACCTGCAGTAATTTTTTTTCGAGCCACTTTTTTGCTGGCTTTTAATCGAGACTGAGCATTACTAATACAAAGTTCTGCTATCAAATCAGCTTCATCAGTATGTTGATTGAGCCATAAACTGAATGAGTCCTTCACAATCCCAGAAACAAAAGCTGCACATTGACGCGAAGATAGCCGTTCTTTTGTTTGTCCAGAAAATTGAGGATCAAGTAGCTTACTGGATAAAACGAAGCTGCATTTTTCCCAAACATCCTCAGCAGTCAACTTGAGTCCACGTGGGAGCAAATTACGAAACTCACAAAACTCACGTAATGCTTCAAGAAGCCCAGTTCTCAGTCCGGCGACATGGGTTCCACCTTGAGGCGTGGGAATAAGATTAACGTAACTTTCGGCAGTTATCTCCCCTCCCTCGGGCAACCATTGGACCGCCCAATCGACTGCCTCACCATTCTCCTCTACTGACCCACTAAATGGTTCAACTGGGAGAACTTGCCAATCAGCCGTCGATTGAGTGAGGTAATCAACCAAACCGTCCTGATAAAACCACACTTCTCCTGTAGACGGATTTGCACCCGAACTCTTATCCACAAACTCAACTTTTAAGCCTGAACATAAAACAGCTTTCGCTCTCAAGACATGCTTGAGTTTCGATATTGAAATTTTAATCGAATCAAAGTATTTTTCGTTCGCAATAAAACGAACAGTAGTGCCGGTGTTCCTTTTCCCGACCGTATCTATCTGTTTGAGGTCAGATAGTTTCTCTCCATTAGCAAACTCCATGGAAAAAACTTTCCCGTCTCGTTTTACTACTACTTCTAAACTTTTTGATAAAGCATTTACTACTGAAACGCCGACGCCGTGCAAGCCACCCGAATATTTGTAATTTCCTTTACTAAATTTACCTCCAGCATGTAGCCGAGTAAGAATTAACTCAACGCCACTGACATTTTCATCTTTATGAATATCTACAGGCATACCCCGACCATTATCACTCACTTCGATATGTCCGCTTTCTTGCAATGTCAGACAAATGTAGTCTGCAAACCCTGCGAGCGCTTCATCCACGCTGTTATCGACTACCTCTTGAATTAAATGATTAGGTCGTGATGTGTCAGTGTACATTCCTGGACGCGTACGGACCGGATCTAAACCAGTCAGAACTTCAATAGCATCTGCGTTATATTCACTACTCATTCTCAGTTTCCTAGTCAAAAAGCCATTAAGTAGCTTAGCGCCACACAAGATGCGACAAAGCAGCCATCAGAAAAATAACAATTATACAAAGACAAGTGAAGCCAGCTCGGCTCAAAAAGATCGAGCTCAATACCATGGTATCGAGCATAGCGATCAATTCTTGATAGCGGAAAATAAAAGATCTAAATTGGACTAATTTAGAGTTTTTTTAGCCATGTCAGCGCAGATAAATCAATAAAATAAAATTTAAACACTTTCGTAAGCAACTTAAAGGCCCCCAATTACAAAATTTATAGCCGATACACTTCTGAGGAGAAACTGCCGTCTTCACGCAATGTCAAAGATCTAAACCCAGGATTGGCTTCGTCTAAGGCAAAACAATTACTTTTTGGATCAAATTGAAAACATGTAGATGGAGTGCACAAATAGCTGACGTTATTACGCATTACCCTTCGTTCTTGGTGTATGTGACCATGCAAAACAAAGCGAACACTTTCATGTCGATCAAGAACTTCAAAAAAATCTGAATAATTGTGCAAACCGATAGGTTTCGCCCACGCGGCATCGGCCTCGTGGGGATTGTGATGTAAACAAACAGCGGTATTCTCGACACCAGCTGGCGTGGAACTCAAACAAAAATCCAACCAATCCAGCTCAGTTTTTGATATATCACCGTGAATACAACCACTTGTTGAGCTATCGACTAAAAAAATTTGCCAATTGTTCAGATTAAGCGACTTTTTTGACAACGAAGTTTTACCTGCAACAGCCACCATTGTGGAAAAATTATCATGATTTCCAGGCACCCAGCGAACTGATGCTTTAAAGATCTTAAGTGAACGTAAAAGACGCTGATAAGCTCCCTCACTGCCATCTTCAGCAATGTCACCGGTAATGACAATAGCGTCTGGGCTCAAAGAAGTAGCTTTTGCTAATTCAACAACATAATCCAAACTAGCGGACGTGTTTACTCCACGTAAAATCGCCGAAGTATCCTGTAGAAGATGAGTATCAGTGAAATGAAGCAGCACCGCCTCACGTAGTCGATCACCACTATTGATCATTGCATTATTTCTTGCCGACAAAATTATTAATAGGATCGCCTGTTTTGTTTATACTATAAGTTTTTCCAATAAAAGTAGATTTGGCTCTACCGAGTTTCAAACAATGCGCAAGCCACTCTCCAAGAAAACTATTATGATGATTTTTCTCCCTTAAGAGAGGCATATTTTCCCGGTACTCTCCTGACATCGGTATAATGCTGCTCTCCCCTTGGAAAGCTATCACCTCTGACGTTTTAGCGTCGTGGTAAATTCGAACAATTATGGACGGAGTGGTCAGCCACTCGCTTATCTCGGGCCGCTGAGTAACATGCACGGTAGTGGTATATTTAAAAGCTTCAAGTATCTTAATATCAACAACTATCTTCTCAGTGCTATTTTTTCTTTCGCCTGTGTAAAACCTGGTCCCAGAGCCCTCCAAAATTTTTTCAGGTTGGCAGTCATCAATAGCTAAAACATCGTTGGCTTTGATATAAGAAATACAAAATTTTCCATTTTTATAACTACGAAGCTGCGGCACAAGTTTCAATAATCTTATATAGTTTGCGTCGCACGCTGCCATATTACGTGCCAACTCGGATTTTTTAGCCACTTTCAAGCTTTTCCTTTAATTAAACAAAATCTAGTTTAAAAACTAAATCCATCGAGCTAATAATTCTTTTTTATTCAAAGCCAGCCATTGTAATGCGATCATTGTCATCGCATTGTTGATCTCTCCACTAACTAAGAATTCAAGCGCAATATCCACTGATAAAACTTCAACACAAATATCTTCATTTTCGCTATTCACACCGAAAATACCGCCAGCTTTTTTACTATCGACCTTCCCACAAAATATCGTCGTACGCTCATCACTGATTCCAGGGCTATTAAAGTAATCAGCAATTATCTCGTAGCCTTCCAATTTAAGTCCAGCTTCTTCAAACACTTCTCGGGCAGCGACTTGGGCTATTTCTTCACCTCTCTTCGCCAGCCCTGCAACAATTTCCAAAAGCCAAGCGCTCTGCGCTTGGTCAATCGCTCCCACCCGAAACTGTCGGACTAATACAACACAATCACGATCGGGATCGTACAGAAGAACCCCGACAGCTCTTGGCCTCAGAAGCAATTCTCTCATCAGGGGCGGAGTCCAGCTTCCCTCGAAAAGTTGATGACGAATGCGAAGCCGCTGCACCCTTAAAAAGCTATTAACAAGGTCCTCTCTAGTCTCAACGATGTACTCATTTGGGATTAATGTTTTTTTTGAGTTTCCCATCGGCCCACAATCTCAGTCGGTCAAGACTAACTTATATTTTTTTAGGTCTTTTTCATTTTTGAGTACGAAAAAAAATTCAACCTCGACTCATCACTTCTAGCAAGTGATAACCGAATTGAGTTTTTACAGGTCCTTGAACCACACTCACTGGGCCATCAAACACGGCCTCATCGAATTCCTTAACCATCATTCCAGGACCAAACTCACCAAGATCTCCGCCTTGGGCTTTGGACGGGCAACTCGAGCACTCCATAGCAATTTTCCCAAACTCCTCTCCTGCATTTATCCGATCTTTTAAAGCAAGACATTCTTCTTCAGTCGCCACCAATATGTGTCGAGCACTCGCAGTTGTCATAACAGTTCCTTCTAAATTTGGAGATAAAACAGAATTCATAATAATACTTGAAAATCACATACCCGCAATGAAAAATTTATATTTAAAACCATCATTAAAATAAAACGCCTTGACACACACCAGAATAAAAAAGTGTATAATTCTCCTCTATGTTCCCTCCATGCAGGCAAATTTAAAAAAAGCCACTTGGCGTTGAATCGTACGACTGCAAAAATTCAGAAGGTATCCATAATGTCTATACCCACACCTGCTAAAAGAAAACATGTTCATACACGCTCCATTAACTATCTCGGTTTTCGGCGAGAAGACGGATTATGGGATATCGAAGCCCAAATGACCGATACTAAAACATATTCGTTTCAAAATGACTGGAGGGGCGAGGTCCAGAGCGGTGTTCCCCTTCACGAAATGATTTTACGCGTAACAATTGATTCTGATTTTATTATTCATGATGTATACGCCGAGACTAAACACAGCCCATTTGAAATGTGTCCGAATATTGTAGATAACTATCGCCTTATTATCGGTTTACGAATGGGTCCAGGATGGCGGAAAGAAATTCGTATGAAAATTGGTGGCACCAAAGGTTGCACTCATATAACAGAATTATTGTTCCCAATGGGCACTGTTGCACGGCAAACAATTTGGCCATTAATAAAAAAGGAAAGGTCAGTAAGTGCAGAGCGGCATGCCGAAAAAAATCGGCGCCCCGGTGTATTGAATACATGTCATGCTTGGGCATCGGACTCAAATTTAGTAAAAACGCTGGCTCCCGATTTTTATACAGGGGAAGATTAGGTATTCGATGAGGCTAAGGATGAATTATCGATAAAATCGAGGAAGAATGATGGTAACCACCACACCTCTGATATCGTCTCTATTTCCAACCTTAATTCTTCCTCCATGAAAATCTACTATGAGTCTGGCGATGTGCAGCCCAATTCCCAAATGCGGTTGTTTTTGTTGCTCTTGAGATCGAACCGAGACCATCGACTCGAAAAGGCGGTCTTTCATCGATTCGGGAAGATATGAACCTGAATTCGACACGCTCACAACAGCGTGGTCTCTTAACGTTCGACAATCGATACGAATGGGCTCTCTTCCGTCAGTAAATTCCACAGCATTTGCAACTAATTTATCAAGAAGTTGAGCGATATACTCAGGCACACCATTGATATCTATTTCTGCATTATCGAGCTCACTACTAAATCCGATTGTGGGGTAAGCTAGCTTATAACCCTCAACACAACCATAAATTACCGCTCTAAGATCAATTCGCTCTTTTTCAGAGGTTTGCAACATTTGTTCAAGCCGAGTAGCCTCGCTCATGTGCGTAAGAATAAGATTTAATCTACTCACACCCTCTTCAGCTCGAGCAATGTAAACTCCTGATTCTGAATCAGTCGCTGTTAGTCCTAGGTTTTCAATTGATGACCTAACAACAGCGACTGGTGTTCGAAGTTCATGCGAAAGTCTTGATGACATGTTTTCTAAATAGCTTGTATATTGCGTTAGTCGCTCAACAATATTCGAAAAACTTCGAGAAAGGTCCCCAATTTCATCACTGTTTTTTGAAGAAATAATTGTATTCTGCACAAACCCAGAATCATCAATGATACCCTCAGCTTGATTTCTTAAACCACGGATCCGCGATGAAATACGAGACGCAAATAAAAATAATCCAAATGCAATCGCGACCATTACTCCCAACATAGTATTAAATAAAGTTTCTAACGCCTGATTTCTAAAAGTTCTTAGGCCATTCATATTCTGGTCAACAACCACAGCGCCCAACACCTCATTATTAACAAGGATAGGATATGCCGCCTCTAAGAGACGCGTTTGCGTATCTGCAAGCGTTCTAAACTGTGTGTTAGGAATCCCTTGAAATGCAGAGTCTAAATGAGACCCCTCTCTACTCACACTTGAGTAAAGCTCATCAATAAAATCTTTACTTGGGTTTGTTAAGATCTGATAGTAAAGAGGATTTAAGATTTTTTCTTGAATAAATTTAATTATCGCGTTTTCAAAAACAGGCGACTCTGACCGTTCTAAAGCTAGCCCTGTCGCACTCTGGATATCGCCTTCAGTTAATAAAACTCTCCCGCTTCGATCCACAACTTGAATTCGAGAGTTCGTATAACCCATACCGGCGACAATGCTATCAAGCTCGGGAGTTGGAAGGCGCAAAAATCCGAGATTTTGTATATCTGCAGACCCATATGTCGCTACAACGGACTCTACATTTCTTAAATCTTGATCATCAACGTCAAAAAAAGCGAAACCCAATTTAGCTCCAAGCATGCCCATTGGTATCTGTAATTCAACCTCATACCCATTGTCAGTTTCATACCACTGGCCACTAATACGCTCTTCATGTCTCGGGTCAGAAAAATCTGTATTTACCTCAAAAGGATATAAAAATTCCGGCTCATGAGGAGAAACGACATAATGTCTAATCGTTTCACTGCCTTCCGGCAAGACCGTAATACGTAAAAAATCACTTCGATTAATGCTCAAGCTGTCTCGACTGCGGTATATGCTCGTCTTGTCCTTTATTTTAAAGTACGCGTACAAAGATCCATTATGCGATCCCACCATGGTTTTAAAAGATAATGAATCGTCTTCGTTATAGTATCGAGAGGGGTTCAACTCCGTTCTTAAGTAATCGTTAATATCATAAACGGCCTCATACTGTTGATATGCTCCCCAATCATTCAGTGTTCCATCATTTAACGACAATGGATTAAAAACAGGATATACATAAAGATCCTCACTGTTACGCACGGGGGCGTAACGACCTTCGTCAAAAAGTTCAGGTCTCTCATTCAACGCTGTCGCTAATGCTTGAGCCGTACCCAGCACAATCTGTTCTTGACCTCTACGCAGATAATTTTCCATTTCCAAAATGTAGAGATATCCCAACCAAGGAATCACAAGCAAAAAACTTGATAAAAAAACAAGTTTAAATCGGATCCCAATCGGGTTCTTAAAAAAACGCACGTTTACTTTGCCTGAAAATATAATTTATCGTCATCGTTATTAATCTAAATTCCACCGATATCCCATCCCATAAACTGTTTCAATACAATCAAAATCACTGCTTACAATAATGAATTTTTTTCTTATTCTCTTCACATGGGACGTTATGGTGCTCCCATCTACGAATATTTTTGACTCTTGCATTAATACCTGTCGACTCTTCACATGTCCTGGAAATTTCACAAGCGCATGGACCATCCAAAACTCAGTAACTGTGAGGGCAACAGCCTCGTTATCCCAACGCACTGCTAAGCGACCTAGATCCAAAACTAACTTACCTCTATGAAGCAAACTATCCGAAAGTGGCGGTTGATCAATTATATCTTGCCTTCGAAAAAGCGCAGCGATTCGTGCTGAAAGATGAGGCAAGCTTATATCTTTTGTAAGATAATCATCTGCGCCCATACGGAGGCCGCTAACGATATCAAAATCACTGTCCCTCGCGGTTAAAAAAATGATTGGAAGCGTTTCTGACATTGACCTCAAAGATTGACACAAGGTAAAGCCCCCATCGATTTCACTCTCAAGTCCAATATCAATGATGGCGAGATCTGGTAGACGCATCTCAAAAGACGTCATTGCTTCTTTTCGATTTGAAAATGTGTCGACTTCATATCCCTGTTTTCGAAGCACATCTGCATAGTTTTCTCGAATAGCAGTCTCATCCTCAACTATAGCTATCTTTTTACTCATTCAACTATCCCTATTTACACTCCATAAGAGCTTTGAAACTGAATATATCCCATCTAACGCATTGAAGTTGTAATTACAACTTCTAGATAAAAAATTGCCATTATTTTGACATATTTAATCACTAGATCGCCCGAGTTCACACCAAAAAACGCAATAACTGTAATGTTAAATAGACAATTCTAAACATCAATTTGTTAAACTCTAAACAAGTAGGAAAAGAATAAAATGAAGGATTCAAGGCTAGTAATTGGCAATAAAAACCATTCTCCGTGGTCTCTTTGTCCATGGCTCCTACTAAAAATGTATGACATTGAGTTCGAAGAAATTCAAATTGCGCTATATCAGGACAATACCGCGGAAAAGCTCGGTCCGTACTCGCCTTCGCTAAAGGTGCCAGTATTGCTTCATAAGCAAACTACAGTTTGGGATTCACTTGCCATATGCGAATACATATCTGAGACTCTTCTACAAAATGCCGCATGGCCAACTGACCCAAAGCGTCGGGCAATAGCGAGATCTATTAGTTCGGAGATTCATTCAGAGTTCCCCTCGCTAAAAGAGGAGTGGCCATTTAACTGTAAAGCATCTTTCTCACAAGCGCCATCAACTAACTTAGTTGAGGAAATTTCGCGAGTAGATGCAATTTGGAGCAATTGTCGGTATAGATACGGCAACAACGGAAATTATTTATTTGGACGCTTTTCTATTGCTGATTGCTTATTTGCACCTATCGCAATTGTTTTTAACGGCTACAATGCCGAACTTAGCTCAGAAGCCGATACCTACATGAATTTTTTACTTGATAATCCCTTCGTTCAAAAATGGATAGCTTTAGGACGCAGAGAAACACAGCCATTAAGAATCGCAAGCTCAAGGGATGCAGCAAGATTAGGTTAAAAAAACGGCACAATTAACCGATATAATTACAAGCGGTTTATTTTAAGGCTTGTACTGTGTCTGCTCCCGAAATTATCAAATTTTGTTTTTCAGAAACGCACCCTAATCAATGGTTAAAAAACGATCCTGATTTTGACCAAATTATTACAAATCGGTTCTTCGATGTTCACCAATTGGCCCAAAAGGGCTTGCTTTTTAATTGGAGAGAACACCCTCTTGATGCGTTAGCCGAGATAATTTTGCTTGCCCAATTTTCAAAAAATATCTTTCAGAATAGCTCAAAAGCTTATCAATTCGACGACCTTGCTTTAGTGCTCTCACAAGAGGCGATACGAAAAAAATATGATTTGGAACTTACGACTGAACAGCGAAGATTTCTCTACTCTCCTTTCATGCACAGCGAATCACAAGCAATACATGAATTAGCTCTTTTTTTATACGATCAGCCAGGACTCGAGGAAAGTTATCATCGCGAATTAGGTCAGAAAAAAATCATAGATCGTTTTGGCCGATTTCCTCAACGAAATACTATTCTAAACCGGAAATCGACTGTGGAGGAACTTTTGTTTTTATCGAACCTGAATCATTCTGATGCATCGGAATCTGTATCCAGTAGACGATGCCTAAGGTAGTTAGTCTTGAGTTTTTTTATTCGTAAATAATCTGCATATACGTTATTTGTAATCTTTAGTAGAAGGACAAAGATGCCTATAAGTCATAATTTCGACGGCGGAAATATCTATGTAATTGAAGATTCTAATTCGAAGAATATTCAACTAAGGATTCGTGAAGATGCGAGCTCTTGCTTTTTCCAATGGTTCTATTTTCGTATGCACGGCCTCTGTCATATGCCTTGCAATATAGAGATTCAAAATGCAGGTGGAGCAACCTATCCTCGCGGCTTTGAAAACTACGACGTAGTCTATTCGTATGATCGTATAAATTGGATTAGGCATCCCACAAATTTTTCGAACGGGATTCTGAATATACAATTTACACCGTTGCAGGACGCGGTATATTTCGCTTACTTTGCCCCTTACTCAATGGAACGACATGCAGATTTAATAGCACGGACATTAAGCTCTCCTTTGGCTTCACTGAGAGTCTTAGGACAAACACTGGATGGTCGAGACCTCGATCTAATACAAGTTAGTAACGGCAATAACTTAAATAAAAAGAAAAATTGCTGGTTCATCGCTCGTCAACACCCAGGTGAAACAATGGCCGAATGGTGGATGGAAGGAGCTCTTGAGTGGCTTGGTACGCAAAATACAATTGAACGCAATTCTTTGCTGGACTTATGTGACTTATTTCTAATTCCCAATATGAATCCCGATGGCAGTTATCGCGGTCATCTTAGAACAAACGCCGCAGGTCGAAATCTAAACCGCGAATGGGAAAAACCGACTATGGAGACCGCGCCAGAGGTTTTTCTCGTAAAAGAGGCGATGAGCAAAATTGGGGTAGATTTTTTTCTTGACATCCATGGCGATGAGAGTCTCCCACACAACTTTATTGCGGGCACTGAGGGATTAATAAACTGGTCATTAGAAAAACAACACCAACTTGATTTTTATAAAAATGCATTGAAGGACATTAATAAAGATTTCCAAACAGAAGTTGGATACCCGATCAAGGAAAGAGGCTCAGCAAATTTAAACATGAGCGCTGCGCAAATTGCTAGCCAGCATGGCTGCCTCGCTATGACCTTAGAAATGCCATTTAAGGACACATTAGAAAACCCAAATAAAACTTTAGGATGGTCGCCTTCTCGTTGCAAAAACCTTTCGATAAGCTGTTTACAAGCGCTTAATCAATGCTTAAAAAGTTTAATTATTTAAA
>Ga0228615_1000733_pt1 | contig 17512 bp, 18 predicted proteins | sample 16DmetaG_FD_190530 | JGI IMG/M metagenome (GOLD analysis project Ga0228615, IMG submission 190530) | Seawater microbial communities from Monterey Bay, California, United States - 16D | ecosystem: Environmental > Aquatic > Marine > Coastal | place: USA: California | collected 2016-10-17
ATATCGATATCATTCGTTCCGGCGCCAAGCTGGGCGGTGCGGGCGAACCCAGCACGCCACCGGCGGCACCGGCGGTCACCAATGCGCTTTTCGCGCTGACCGGCCAACGCATTCGCGTCTTGCCGCTCAAAAATCACGATTTCGCTTAACCGTCGCCTTAATCTTTGGTGATGGCCTTAAAGGCGGCGCGCGCGCCAATATATAAGACAATCGGCCCGATAAAGACGCTGGGCAGACCCGGCAAAAAGCCGATAACGCTCAGCCAATCGGCCGTACCAAAAACATTATCGCCAACCGACAGGGCGCGATTGCCCGAGCGATTGCCAATCCAATAAAAAGCGGTAAAAGTCCAAGCGCAATAAATCAGGCCCCAGGCGAAAAACGCCGTCATGCGCTCAGAGAGCTCGAGTTTCGGCAAGGCCAAGGCCACAATAATCGTCAACATGCCATTGGTAACGCCACCGGAATGGGCGCGCACCCAGCCTTCAACCGTGCCATAGACGCTGATTTGCATGAAAGTGCCCGGCCAATATTCCAGCCCGCCCAGCATTTTAAACATCAGCATGAAACCGGCCAAGAGGCCGACCATGGTCACGAGAAACCCGTGTGCAATCATTAGTTTTTGAAATCTATCCATTATGTCCCCCCCCGACATTATGTGGTCTTTATGACAAAGACCGGATTTATTCAGCAGCTTGCGCCACACCAAAAGCCGCATCCGATGCGCCGCTGCCAAAGGGCACGGGCATATCGGGATGTCTGGTATCAATCAGAGGAATTTTCTGACCGGCCGGCAGGGTCTCATATCCCTTGACCCAATTTTGCATATATTCAGGGTCTTTTTCACTGCGCGCATCATGCCAAGGCAGCAAAGCGCGCAATAAAAACGGGCCGACATTATAAATCATCGATGCCATTTCACGCGTCACTTCCCACCAGGTCGATGGTCGGCTCAGGACGCCGTCTTTTTTCAACGCCACCATCATGGCGCGCAGGCCGTGACCGACAACATGAAAAGACCCATGAAACACGCCCAAAAAGCGCGGCAAATAGCGGCCCGAATAGGCCATATAGCAATCCAGAGCGACGGTTTTATGCTCGGTTTCCTCAATCATATGCACAATCCAAAAAGACGCGATATGCGGGTCGGCATTTTTAAACAGGGATTTGCGCTTCTTAATCAGCCAGCGCGTAAAGCCATTGGTCATGGTCTCAAAACCGGCGGAATAGGCAAGCCGTTTTTCAAGACTGGCCTTTGACAGTTTTTTCCAAGACCGGTCCATATAGGCCTCAGCCGCTTCAAATTCAGGATAGCCATTGGCGCGCAAGACATCATTGAGGCGGCGATGGCATTTATAATGCTGGCTTTCCTGACCACAAAAATCGCGAATATCTTCCAGCAATTCCTTGCTTTCAACATGTTTGGCGGTTTCGCGGCCGGTCTTGACCAAAAACGGTTCAAGATGCGGCATGGTCAAGGACAGACCGTTAAACATATGGCTGCGCACACGCTGGCCCGGAATCCAAACCGGATCCGTATCATCTGGAAAATCAAAATTGAAATCCCGAATAATGATTTTCTCAACGGTTTTGGGCCTATAGGAATACATGGGCACGCGCCTTATCTATGGGGTCTATAATAAGAAGAGGCTCGCAATTTGTCGGGGCAAGGTCAAGCGCAAGATTGATATTGGCACGCATAATGCCATTTTATTTGCTTTTGGCTGCATCATCGCTAAACTAACCATATGAAAATACGCAAAACCCCTGACGCGCGCTTTGCGCATCTGCCCGATTATGATTTTGAACCCCATTATGTGACGCTGGATGATGATGAGGGCGGCACATTGGATATGCATTATATCGAGGCCGGGCCCGCCAATGGCCAGCCCGTGGTGATGATACATGGCAATCCGACCTGGTCTTTCATGTGGCGGCACATTGTCAAACAATTGGCGGCGCAAGGCTATCGGGCCATCGCCATTGATATGATTGGCATGGGGCGGTCGGATAAGCCGACACGGATGCGCGATTATACCATTGCGCGACATGAAAAATGGGTGCGCCAAGCGCTGTTTGACAAGCTCGATTTACATGGCGTTCATTTGGTGCTGCATGATTGGGGCGGCATTATCGGCCTGCGTGTGGCGGCCGATATGCAAGACCGGCTGGCCAGCATCACTTTTTCCAATACCGGCCTGCCGGTGCGCGACCCACGCGAGGAGATAAGCGAAATGGCCATGCCGGGCGCCGGCTTTTTGCGCAAGTTTCAGCTTTATGTGCGGTTTAATCCGTTTTGGCGGCATTGGAATATGCTGGCCGCTATTTGCACGACAAAACTGCCGAAACAGGTTGTGGCGGCCTATGCCGCTCCCTATCCGGATTTTCGCTATTTGACCGGCAATCGCCAATTCACGCAAATGTTGCCGACGCGTTATGACAATCCCATGCTGGTTGATAATTTTCGCGCGCGGCAAAAATTGGCGTCTTTTGACAAGCCGTTTTTATGTCTGTTTTCCGACAAGGATATTGTCGCGCCCAATGGACACCAATCCGTCAGGCCCTTTATTAAAAGCGCGGCGCGGCGCGAAATTGTGATTTTAAAAGGCGGCAGTCATTTTTTGGTCGAGGATGTGCCGCAAGATTATGGCGCGGCCTTGCTGCGGTTTTTGCAAGAAATCGGCTAAGGCTTTAAGCCCAAACTTCACGATGATTATCGCGCTCAACACGCCGTGTGCAGCGCGCCGTCATGATGTCGCTCAAACCGGTTTCCGCCAACAGCGCGTCGATGGCTTTCCGGTCGTCAGCACCCAGCGCGTCATAAGCGTCTTGAATGCGTTGCAGCATGAAAATGCGATAGGGCATGACCACGACCGATACTGTTTGCCCGCGCCATTCAAAGGCGCATGTGCCAATGCCGCGGCCCAGGCTTTTGCCGCCGACAACTTCTTTTGGCGCCGGTTGATTTTCAGCCAACCATTCATTTGAAAAGGCAATCATCGCCTCAATCTCGGGCAGATAATCTGACGCCACGCGCCGCAATAGGGTTTTCAGCGTGTCGGGCACGGCATCATCGCCCAACAGGCTTTCATCGCGGCCAATAAATTCAACCATATCGGAAGATGGATTGCGCATGCGCTCGGTCCACCGAAACAGCATTGGCGCTTGGTTTTGCATCATTTTGAGCGGATGCGGGTCGCGCCCCAAATGCGGGAAAAGCGAGGCGAATAATCCGTAATCCCCAATGGTCGGCGCGCCACCCAAAAGATAGGGTTGGGCCGCAAAATGGGCGTTAAACTCGGCCAGCATTTCTTCATAGGCGGCTTCAATATGCGGCGCGGTTTCCGGCGTCACACCAAAAAAGACCGCGGCTTTACGCATACGACCGGCGGCATGAAGCGCCATATCGCGGCGGTCTTCGGGTGCCACATTGGGCATGGCAAACAGGCCGAATTGCTGCAAGATAAAGTCGAGATTATCGGCGTCAAAATTCCAGCGATAATGCATGGCCGGGCGTAACATGCCCTCGCCGCCAAAGATTTCCATAATCAAAGAGGTGATGAGATGACGCGGCGATTGCGGATAAGCGGGCAGGCGCGCCATGTCGCGGCTCTCAAACCAGTCAATAATCGACGTGCCGTCTTGCACAATCTCATCATTGGGGGTTTCCATCACCGGAATAATCCAGCGCCCAATGGCCGGTCGAATGACCGTATCATAATGCGGATCGGCTGGCGAAATATCGTCAAAATCAATATGCTGCTTAATCAAATAAGCCCGCGCCTTGGCCGAATAAAGCGATACGCTCCAAGAGTAAAACTTAAATTTATCGGTCATGCCTTATCCTCAAAATGAAACAGCCTCTCGCCAAAGCGGCGGTGATGGCGGCAGGTTATAAATTGACATCAATGATGTCAATTTATATAATTTTCTTCATAAATCGGGGGCAGGATATATGGAAAGAATAACAAATATGTCGCGGCGGGTAAAAATCTTGTCGCTGGCGGGCCTGCTTATCATCACCGCTATGTCTCTGGCCTATGTCAATCGCGCCAGCCTGATGATTTCCTTTATCGGTTTTGTGCAGAAAAAAATGAATCCGGTTGCGCCCAATCAAGAAGTGACCTGGCAAGCCGGTGGCGCTTGGCGTGCTAAAGGTCAGCGCCCGCCCAATATTATCGTTATTCTGCTCGATGATATGGGCTTTAACGATGTCAGCTATCATGGCGACGGATTGATTGAGACGCCGCATATTGACCGCTTGGCGTCTGAGGGTGTGCAATTTTCCAATGGCTATGCGGGCAGCGCGGTATGTTCGACCTCGCGCGCCATGTTGTTGACCGGACGCTATGCCACGCGTTTCGGATTTGAGTTCACCCCCACGCCGGACGGGTTTGGCGCTATTTTGCAGCAATTAATCAGCTCCGACCCGATGCCGCGCAAGTTTCAATTTTTCGACCGCGATGATGTCGCCGGAGCGGATATTCCTTTTATGCAACGCGGCCTGCCGCCGGAAGAAATTACCTTGGCCGAGGAATTAAAGGCCAAGGGCTATCGCACGCTGCATATCGGCAAATGGCATTTAGGTCGCAAGTCGCCTTATGCGCCGCAAGACCAAGGCTTTGATGAAAGCCTGCTCATGGCCAATGGGCTGTATTTGCCGGTCGATGCGCCCAATGTGGTCAATGCGCGCAATGAGTTTGCGGTTTTGGATAAGGTGCAATGGGAGGTCTTGGATTATGCGGCCAGCTTTAATGGCAGTCCGCTTTTCCGGCCCAAGGGCTATTTGACGGATTATTATACCGATGAAGCCATTAAGGCGATTGAGGCCAATAAGGAGCAGCCATTTTTCCTTTATCTGGCGCATTGGGGCATTCACACGCCCTTGCAGGCCACCAAGCAAGATTATGACGCGGTGGGAGACAATTTCCCTGACCATCGCTCGCGGGTTTATGCCGCCATGATACGCGCCGTTGACCGCTCGGTCGGGCGCGTTATGCAGACCCTTAAGGATAAAGGGCTGGACGAGAATACGCTGGTTATTTTCACCAGCGATAATGGCGGGGCCAATTATATCGGCATGCCGGATGTGAATAAGCCCTATCGCGGCTTTAAGTTGAGCTTTTTTGAAGGCGGCACGCATGTGCCCTTTATCATGCGCTGGCCGGGCAAATTACCGGCGGGGCGTTCCTATGCCCATCCAATCTCGCATCTCGATATTTTGCCCACCGCGCTGGGCGCGGCCAAAGCCGCCCCGCAAGCCGGATTGATTGACGGGGTTAATTTGCTGCCCTATGTGACCGGTCGCAAAACCGGCGCACCGCGCGACACATTGATTTGGCGCTCGGGCGATTATCAGGCCATTTTGTCAAAAGGGTGGAAAATGCAACGCGGCGACCAGCCGCAAAACATACGGCTTTTTCATTTGGCACAAGACCCGACGGAACAAAATGATGTCGCCGCCGCTCACCCGAAAAAAATCGCTGAGCTGACCGCGCTGCTGGACGCGCATAATGCCCAGCAAATGTCACCCCGATGGCCCAGCGTCGCGCTGATGCCGATTTGGATTGACAAAACCCCGGTCGATGATGTGACGCTGGAAGATGATTATATTTTATGGCCGAATTGAGTTAGGTAATGAACATGAGCAAACCCGCAGAAATAGCCACGATTGATGGACGCCGCCAGCGCAGTGAACGCAGTCGCGCCGCCATTATCACCGCCACGCTGACGCTTTTGGATGGGGGCAATCTATCGCCCACGGCCAAACAAATTGCCGAAGAGGCAGGGGTCGGTTTGCGGTCTTTTTTCCGTCATTTTGAGGATATGGATGCACTGCTGCATGAGATTGATGCCCATTTGCGGGAATATTATGAGGGCTTTTTCGACCGGCCGGTCAGTGACGGCACGATTGAGGAACGGACGGATGACTTCATGCTGCACCGCGCTGAGGCTTATGAACGCCTGAAGAAATTAATGCTGAGCACGCAAGCGCAGCTTTGGCGCTCGGAAGCCATGCAAGAAAATTATGGCCGCAATCAAGCCATTTTGCGCAAGCATACTGAAAAATGCCTGCCCGAAATAAGGTCTCTGCCCCAAGATAAGCGCGAGGCGGCCCATGCCGCCGTGTCGTTTGAGGTATGGCATCGTTTGCGGCATCACCAAAAACTCAATTTAAGCGATGCGCGCGATACGGTTTTGGCCTTATTGCGCGGTTTGTTGGTCTAAGTCATGCGGGGGCGTCCATTGTTAAAAATCGCCCTTTCCTCTATGGCGGGCTTGGCGATGATTTTTCTGGCCGGTTTCTGGCTGGCTTTTTTCTCGCCGCGTCCACCTTTAACGACCGATGCCGCAACTCTGGCGGGTGATGGCAGCATGATTGATTATTGCCGCTGGCCTGCGCTGGATGGCACGGGTAAACGCGCCAGCGAGATTCCCAAGGGCAATACCCCGGGCTGTGCTTATACGCATTTTCCCCTGCCAATACTCGCCCAATGCACGCAACCTTTGATTGAAGGCGCTGATGATTTGCGCGGCTTGTGGATGGGCGTGACGGGCAGGCATATTGGTCATGTGGAACGGGTTGAACAATGCGGCGACCGCACCGTCATCACCTCATCCGGCATTATTCATGATTATGGCGCAAACAGCACGGGCGGCTTAACCACCAATGACACGGAAGGCATGGTGATGTTTTCCTTGGGCGCAAAAGAATATTGCCCGCGCACCTCCGCCGCGATGATTTGGCAGGATAAGAAACTTAATTTCCATCTATTTGGCTGGGGGCCGGTGGTTGTGCGCCGCTATCGCGAGGGCGCGCAATTGGTCTGGGAATATGCAGATGGCAGCAAAACTCATATGGACCGCATATGCGATTTGCCCGAAAGCGAGAAAATACCGCTTCCGCGCGGCCTGCGTTTCAAAATTTTCTAATCTTGAGGCGCGCCGCCCCAAAGCGTGCCCGATAGGGAGGGCGCGGTTAAATTTACATTGCCTTGCTGACTATGTATGGTAGCCCACGCAATTTGTCCCTTTTCGGTGGAGACCATGAAGACCATCCCAACGCTTTCCGCTGTCCTTTTTATGTCTGTGCTCGGCGCATTTCCGGTGCAGGCTCAATCCTTGCAAGCGGTCACCCAAACCAGCCAATCGGCCACCGCCGAGGGTGCGGCCTCGCAGGCGCGCATTAATAAGCTGGATGATGAAACCGACACGATGATGCGCGCCTATCGCGCAGCTTTAAAACAGCTTGCCGCTTTGCGTGAATATAATGCGCAATTGGAAAAGCTGATTGATGGGCAGAAAAAAGAAATGGTGTCCATCCGCCAGCAAATTGATGATGTCACCAATGTGGACCGCGCCATCATGCCGCTCATGTTTCGCATGATTGAGGCGCTCGACCAATTTGTCAGTCTGGATGTGCCGTTTTTGGCCGCCGAGCGCAAAGCCCGGGTTGCCAATTTGCGCGTTTTAATGGACCGCTCAGACGCCAATCCGGCGGAGAAATATCGCAAAATTCTCGAAGCCTATGAGATTGAAAATGAATATGGCCGCACCATTGAAGCCTATGAGGGCGAGATGGATATTCAAGGCGCGCCGCGCACCGTATCTTTCTTGCGCATTGGCCGCGTTGCGCTGGTTTATCAAACGCTGGACGGCCATGAGAGCGGCGCATGGGATAAAACGCAAAAAAGCTTTGTCGATCTCGACGGTGATTTCGACGGCGCATTACGCCGCGCCTTGCGTATTGCCAAACAACAAGCCGCGCCCGATCTTATGGTCGTGCCCGTCACGGTTGGGCCATAGGGGGGCGGGATGATGAAATTTCTGTCAACCGGATGCATGGCGCTTTGCCTGATGAGTGCCGTGATGCTCGCGTCGCTTCCTCAAGCGGCATCGCAAGAAGCCGATAATGCTGTCACCTTGCAAGAATTGCTGGAGCAAGTGCGCCAAGGGCGGGTGAATGATAATGCCGATTTCGCCAAGCGCGAGAAAGAATTTCGCGATAATCGCAACCGTCAACAAACCCTGCTGACACGCACACAAAATGCAATTAAGCGCGAAGAAGCGCGCTCGGAAAGATTGGAAAAAACCTTTGCCGATAATGAGGTCAAGCTGGCCGAGTTGGAAGGTCTTTTGAATGAACGCCTCGGCATTTATGGCGAATTATTCGGTATTGTGCGCCAAGTGGCGGGCGAAACTAAAGCGCAGATTGATGACAGCGTTATTTCCGGCGAGTTGAAAAACCGCGCCGCGCCGCTCTCGGCTTTGGCCAAAACCAAGGGGCTGCCGGAAATGGCGCAGCTCGAATATCTCTGGTTCGCGCTGCAACAAGAAATGACCGCGCAAGGCGAGGTGAAACGCTTTACCGGCGAGGTGGTCAATCTCGATGGCTCCTTGCGCGAAACGGAAATTCTCCGCATTGGCCCGTTCACCGCTTTGGCCGATGGGCAATTTATCCGCTATGCAGGCGCGCATCGCTATGCCGATTTGGGTCGCCAACCGCCATCGCGTTTTGGCGATGCGGCGGACGCAGCATGGGATGGTGCCGCCGGTGGTTTGGTGGCGGCCCCGATTGACCCGTCACGCGGGGCGATTTTAAACCTGTTTTTACAAATGCCGACCCTGTTTGAGCGCATCTCGCAAGGCGGCGTGGTGGGCTATTTGATTATGCTGCTCGGCCTGTTTGGCGTCGCGCTGGCATTGGAGCGCATTACCCGTTTGACGCTTATGGCGCGCCGGGTGAGGGCGCAAATGAGCGCCGGTACGGCGGAGGGCGATACGCCTTTGGCGCGGGTATGGGCGGTCTATCAGGCCAATCCGAAAACCGATATTGAAACGTTGGAACTAAAACTCGATGACGCGATTTTGAAAGAAATGCCGGCATTGGAAAAACATCTTGCCTTGTTGAAATTACTCTCAGGCGTCGCGCCGCTCATGGGGCTTTTGGGCACGGTGACGGGCATGATTTTAACCTTCCAAGCGATTACGCTATTTGGCACGGGCGACCCGAAACTCATGGCCGGTGGTATCAGCCAAGCGCTGGTCACCACCGTATTGGGGCTGGTCGTGGCCATTCCGATTTTGCTGCTGCATGCCATTGCGGCCACGCGCTCGCGGGAGATTGTGCAAATTCTCGAAGAACAAGCGGCGGGTCTCATCGCCGCCCATGCTGAGGCAAAATAGGAGCGCGGCGGTGACGTTTGGCGATATTCTGTTTTTGTTTTTAAACCCGTTTGAGGCAATGCGCGGCGTGCGCGATTTTCTCGAGCTTGGCGGCAATGTGCTGGTGCTGATTATGGGCGTCACTTTGCTGCTATGGGCATTGATTTATGAGCGTTATGGTTTTTTCCGTGGCGCGTTTCAAAACCTTGTGGCGAAAAGGCATACTGAATGGCAGGCGCGCCAAGAGCGTCAAAGCCGGACGGCGCATCGCATCCGCACCATGATGATTTCCGATGCCCGCCTCAAGGCGCATGCCAATTTGTCCTATATTAAAACCTTGGTGGCACTGGCCCCTTTTTTGGGTCTTTTGGGCACGGTCACCGGCATGGTGGAAGTGTTTGATGTGATGGCGATTACCGGCTCAGGCAATGCGCGCGCTATGGCGGCGGGCATTTCCAAAGCCACATTGCCGACCATGGCTGGCATGGTGGTGGCCTTGTCGGGACTGTTTTTCATCAATAGTCTTGAACGCAAAGCCAAACGCGCCATTGCCCATTTGGAGGATGGCTTGACGCTGTCGGATGAACGCCCGACGCCAAAAGCCTCTAAAGGATAGAGATATGAGACGAAGACATGCGCGTCCCGAAGAAGAAGCCGGCATTGATATGACGCCAATGCTCGACATTGTTTTTATCATGCTCATCTTTTTTATTGTTACCGCGAGTTTTGTCAAAGAGAGCGGGCTGGATGTTACGCGCCCTGATGCCGAGACGGCGGTGAAGCAAAACCGCGTCGGCATATTAATTGCCATTGGCGAGAATAATGAGATTTACATTAATCGCCGCCAGATTGATTTGGCCGCCGTGCGCGCCAATGTGGAACGTCTGCATGCCGAAAACCCGCAAGGCGGGGCGGTGATTCAGGCCGATGAAAAAGCGGCAACCGGCGTGTTGGTGGAGATTATGGACCAAGTGCGGCTGGCCGGTGTCGGGGCCATTTCCATTGCGGCGGAAGAAAAATGACGCAAGCCCTACCGGCACGCTTTGTCACCGCCGCGGCGCTTGCCGTGGTCACCACAATGGCGTTGTTTTTGACCATGAAAGTGTTGGTGACCGGACAGGATTATGAAGTTGAACAAGAATTGGCGAGCCTGGGCATTGATTTTGTCCGCGTCGCGCGCGACGAAGATGTGAATACCAAAGACCGCGCCTTGAAGCGGCCAAGCCAGCAACAAGCCGAAGAGCCGCCCCCGCCGCCGCAATTGCAGCCCGTGCGTCGCCCGAATATGGACAAGGCCGATTTGAATACGGATTTCGGTTTGGCTTTGGGCGGTTTAAACTTGGACGCGCCGGTTAATGGCGATGCGCTGGCCATTGTGCGCGTCTTGCCGCGCTATCCCAGCCGTGCCCTAAGCCGCGGCATTGAGGGTTGGGTGCTGTTGGAATTTACCATTAATGAGCTTGGCCAAGCGGTGGATTTGCAAGTGATTGAAGCCGACCCGAAAGGCATGTTTGACCGCGCTGCCGTCACGGCCATTCAAAAATGGAAATATCGCCCGAAAATGCAAGATGGGCGCGCCGCATCACGCCCGGGCGTGCGCCAGCTTATCAGCTTCAGTATTTCCGAATAGGCATGAGCATGAAGCCGCGCCTCCTCATTCTCTTATCTGTTTTCAGCCTGCTGGCCTTGGGCGTCAGCCCGCCTGTTATGGGCGCAGCGCAGGCGCAAGACGCGGTAAAAGAAAAGCCGCAAAAGCCCAAAAAACCGAAAACAAGACGTTCTGAAGTTTTGGGCAGCGCCGCCTTTCGGCTGATTGAGAAGGCGCGGGAACTGGCGGAGCAAGGCAAATATGATGCGGCTCTTGTGCCCTTGCAGCAGATTTTGGATGGCGACAAATTCAAGCCCTATGAAAAAGCCGTGGCCATGCAAAGCATGGGTTTTGTGCATGCGGATAAGAATGATTATCCGGCGACCATTGCCGCTTTCGAGCAGGCCGTGGCGACCGGAGATTTGCCCCAAGCCATTGTGGCGCGCCTGACCTATAATTTGGCGCAGCTTTATCTGGCAGAAGCCAAACCGCAAAAAGCGCTGGCCTTTTTTGAGCAATGGTTTGACACCCAAAATAATGAACCGGATGCGGCCGCTTTCGCGCTCAAAGCGCAAATATATTTGACGCTTGACGATATGCGCCAGGCCGAGCAGGCCATTCGAAAAGCTTTGTTAAAAGTCAAAGAACCGCAACAATCATGGACGCGGATTTTGCTGTCAGTGCTGCTGCAAGAGGCGCGCTATGAAGAGGCGCGTCCGGTTTTGGAGGATGCGGTCGAAATTTGGCCCGGTGTCAAAATATTTTGGCAGCAATTGGCTGCGGTTTATGACGAGCTGGGCGCGGAAAAATTGGGCTTTGTCGCGCTGCGCGCCATGCATGTTCAAGGCATGTTGACCAGCTCTCAAGAATTGGCCGCGATGGCGCAGCTTTATCTTTATCACAATGTGCCGATTAAGGCGGCTGCGATTTTGCAAAGCGGCCTTGATGGCGGGACGATTAAGAAGACCGAAGAAAATTATGATTTATTGGCGCAGGCCTATATGCATGCGCGCGAATGGGGTAAGTCCATCGCGCCGCTAATGCAGGCGGCGGAGATGTCGGATAAGGGCAAGTTTTACGCGCAATTGGCGCAAGCCTATGTGCAGGATGAAGAATGGCGCAAGGCCGAGCAGGCCTTGGTCAAGGCGCTGGATAAGGGCGGGCTGGACAATCCGGCAGATAGCTGGCTGCTATTGGGGATTGCCCGTTATCGCTTGGAAGAATTTGACGCCGCCATTAAAGCCTTTCGCAAAGCCGGTGATGATGATGATGTCGCCAAGGATGCTTTTGGCTGGATACGCACCATTGAAAGACGCTTGGCGGCGAAGCTTTAGCGCGCACTGTCTTTCCGCCTATCGCAGGGCTTCGTCAAACCGTTTAATCGGGCGAATGCTGAGATAAGAAAATGCGGCATAGCTGTCACGCTTTTCAATATTCAGATTATTGCCGTCAATGCCCGGATTGACAATCAAGCCGACCTGCACCTCATCAGGAAATCCAAGCCCGCTGGGCCTGAATTTATTGCCGACAATACCGGCCACCGGAACTTGCGTGCCATTGCCGAAAACTTGTGCTTGCGGCGTGCTGTCGCGTTCTTTCCATTTTCCGTTTTCTTGGTAATAGAAGCGGATTTCATCGCCAATGCGCGCCAAGCGCAGCTTATTGCGTCCGGTATTACCATGCGGAATTAAATGCAGAGTTGATAATGAGCGATAACCGTCATTGTAAATCGGATTGGTATGGCGATGGGCGCCCACCGGTCGCGTCGCTTTTACTTCATGACCCCAAAACGCGGCTTGATAGCCGATATTATACATCACCCATGTTTCATTTCCGAAACTTGAAGACGGGTCGCGTATGAGCAGACCGGCCGAACTGAAATTGCCCTCGGGTAGGGCGGATGAGCCGTCAAGGCGGCGCATGGCGACCTCGGTCTCGACCATGAAATCACCCGTGACCAAATCATAAAACAAAGGCCCCTTGCTGTCGGAGAACCAACCGGCGCCCGTGCCGGAAGCGGTGATGTCAACGCTTTTGGCGCGCACAATGGGCGGCTTATGTTTTTGTGCGTCATGGTCAGATAAATGCGCGACAATTTGCGATGGCGTGTAATGGCGTGTGGCGGATGTGTCCTCGCGCGTCAAGATGGAGAGATTTTCGACCCAAGCACATGCCGATAATAGGCCAGCGGCCAATAGGGGCGTTATCAAATTTCTCATTTTAAGACCTCCTCAGAAATATCGTGCTGCCGCAGCAGTCACGGAATTATCATTTTTGAGAACAAGGCCGTATGGCCGACAAGCGAAAACAAACGCGAAACGGCGCGGCCATTAAAGCCGCTAATGCGGTTTAAGTGTGACCTATTTTAAGGCGCAATTAAGGCGCGCCTAAGGTGCGCTTAAAACGCGCTGTGCCGCGCCGGTTAAAGCACGTCTTCCAAAGCGTCCAAACAAGTCTGCACATTTTCTTCTGAAGCGCCAAACCCCATAAGGCCAATGCGCCAAATCTGTCCGGCCAAAGCCCCGAGACCGGCCCCGATTTCCAAATTATGCTCGGCCAAAAGGGTTTTGCGAATCTCCGCCTCGCGTGGTTTCAACGCATCGGGAATAAGCACGGAATTCATTTGCGGCAGGCGATGGGCTTCCTCGACCAACAGGCTGAGGCCCAGTTTTTCAAGACCCGCCTTTAACGCTTCGTGATGGTGTTGGTGGCGCGCCCACGCCGCTTCAAGGCCTTCGGCGCGCACCAACAACAGGCTTTCATGCAGCGCATACATGGCGTTAATCGGCGCTGTATGATGATAAGAACGTGCGCCATCGCCGGACCAATAATCCATCACCAATGACAGGTCGAGGAACCAGCTTTGTATCGGCGTATTACGCTTGCGAATATGCTCAATGGCGCGCTCGGAAAATGTGACGGGCGACAGGCCGGGCGGGCAGGACAGGCATTTTTGCGAGCCGGAATAGGCGGCATCGACGCCCCATTCATCAATCATCACCGGCACACCGGCCAGTGAGGTAACGCAATCCATAATGCTTAGGCAGTCATGGTCTTGCGCCAATTGGGCCAAGGCCGCGCCGTCTGAGCAGACACCGGTTGACGTTTCGGCATGGACAAAGGCGAGGATTTTGACATCCGGATTGGCTTTTAGTGCGTCTTCCACCTTATCGCATGAGACGGGCGTGCCCCATGCATCTTCGACAATCACCGCTTCGCCGCCGCAGCGAATGACGTTTTCTTTCATGCGGCCGCCAAATACGCCATTAATGCAAACCAGCACTTTATCGCCGGGCTCGACCAGATTGGCAAAACAGGTTTCCATACCGGCAGAGCCGGGCGCAGAGACCGGAAAGGTCAGCGCGTTTTCGGTTTGATAGGCATAGCGCAGCAGCGCCTTAATCTCGTCCATCAGATCGATAAATTGCGGGTCGAGGTGACCGATAATCGGGCGCGACATGGCTTGCAAAACGCGCGGGTCAATATTGGAAGGCCCGGGGCCCATCAATGTTTTGAAGTTTGGATTAAAACTGTTCATCGTCTTCCCATTTAAATGTGGACGTTTGTTTATGGTGCTTGCCCATGCGGCGGCGAGTATGACGCTTGGTTGAATATTTTGTCAAACGCGCTAGGATGCCATTAACGTGTAACAGCATCACAGGTTTAGTAAAATGTCTCAATTGGAACAATATGCCACTTTAAAATCCATGCTGCATAGTATGGAACGCGATTTGGGGTTGACTGAATTATCATCTGCCGAAAAGGCGATTTTATCGGCCATGTCAACTTTGCAAACCGCATTGGCTTCGAGTGAATATGTTTCATCGCGCAATCTCAAATCGCATGCCCTATGCGCCGACCTGCCCAATCCGACTTTTTTCCGCGGTCTGGCCGGATTGCTGGAGAAACAATATTTGGTGCTGCCCGAAGGCCGCTCCAAAGGCGTTTATCGCCTCAAGTAGAACCCTGATTTTATTTATATATGCATCCTCAATTACCTGATGGCCTAGTGCGCATAATTCTGATTTGCAGCGTCTATCTGCTTTTGTTTCTCGCGGTCAGGCAAATTATTTATCCGCTCCAACAAATGATTGCGCCCGATGCGGCGCAATATGCGGCGCTTATTTTTCTGCCGCATGGGGTGCGCGTTATCGCCACTTGGCTTTATCGCGAAAAAGCCATTGTGCCGCTTTTGCTGGCGCATTTTATTTTATACCGCTTGTTTTATTGGCAGGGTGGGGATGTTGCGCTGAATATTGTCGCTGTCTTATCGGGCAGCCTATGCGTCTTTATCACCATGCAATTATTCAGCTTTAGCCGCATTGATATCAGCCTCAGCAATATGACCATATCGCATTGGCGCAGTCTGGTTTTTCTGGGCTTTATCAGTTCGGTCTTTAATACGGCGGGCAATATGTTGGCCATGGGCGATACAATGGGCAGCGAATTGCATCTCGAAGTCATCGCCACTTTCATTATTGGTGACACGCTGGGCACATTGGTCTGCCTGTTTATTTTAATGCTGGGCTTTCGCTTGCGCCGCCTTGCCAAAGCCGATTAAAGCCTCGGCTTTTGGCCGGCCCGTTTACATGCCGATTAAATCGGCGCGATTGACGGTGTTTTGAAACAGGCGCGCAGAGGCGGCATCCACCATCACCCCTTTATGACCGACCGAGCCGAGCCCTTCGGCGGCGGCTTTTTCATAAACCGCAATCACCTCGCGGGCAAAATCAACCTGCTCTTGGCTGGGCGAAAACACCTCAAGCGCCGGATCGATTTGCGCCGGATGAATGGCCCATTTGCCAACCATGCCCAGCGTCAGGGCGCGTTGACATTCGACGCGATAGGCGGCGTCATTTTTAAAATCGACAAAAGGCCCGTCCACGGCATCAAGTCCGGCGGCACGCGCGGCAATGGTCATATGGTAGCGCGGATAGTGAAAAATATCGCCCGGATAGGTTTCCGACAGGCCGATATTTTCCATCACCAATCCCTGGCTGGCGGCATAATCGCCCATGCCGAAAATCATGCATTCCAGCCGCGCACAACTATTGGCTATTTCTTTGATATTTTGCATGGCTTCGACTTCTTCAATGAGCACTTCAAGCCCGATGCGTCGGGTCAGCCCCAATTTCATTTCAAGCTGGCTCAACAGCGTATCGGCAAATTGCACATCCGCCGCATTAAGCGGTTTGGGCAACATAATCGTGTCGATATTCTCACCGGCTTTTTCAACCAGTGTGATGATGTCCTCATAACACCATTGTGTGCCGATATCATTGACCCGCACACAGCGCGTTTTTTGACCCCAATCGAGATTATTTAACGCCTCGGCAATGGTCTCGCGGGCGGCCGGTTTGGCTGACGGCGCGACCGCATCCTCAAGGTCGCAAAACACATGATCGGCGGCAGAAGCCGCCGCTTTGGTCAACATTTTTTCGCTGCTGCCGGGCACGGCAAGTTGGGAACGGCGCAAGCGCATTGGTTTATCGGTCATAAAAATCTCCTGAGATGCAGCATAGTATCAAATAGGGTGCGGTGAAAAGGCGGCACGCCATTGTCTTTAAAGTGTCTTTAAAGCGTCCTTAAGGCGCGCGCGTCACATCATAGCCGTAAAGCCAGTTTTGGCTGTGGCTTATCAGCGGCGGCGCGATTTTATCGGCCAGCCACATCGGGCCATAAGTGCCGATTTGCGCCAAGCCTGTGCGGCGATGAAAGGTCTTGGCATTGGCCCGCGCACCGGCTTGCACCCGCGCCGTGCGGGCATAACGCCGGTGCTGATAAGTGCTGAGTGCGTGTTTTATGGCGCGCGCGCTTTCAGGGCCTTTCACAAGACTATTTGCCAAATGAGTTGCCAGAACCCACCCATCCTCAACCGCCATGGCCGCGCCTTGCGCCATAAAGGGCAACATGGGATGCGCCGCATCGCCCAAAAGCGCGACCCGCCCGTCCACCCATTTGGCTAAGGGTTGGCGGTCAAATAACGCCCAGCGATATAGCGTATCGGCTTCGTCCAAGAGACCGGTCAGGGTCGGGTGCCAGCCTTTAAAATCAGCCTTGGCTTGCGCGGGCGTGCCGCGTCTTGACCAAGATTCTGCCGCCTCGGCTGCGCCATTAGGGGGCGGGTCGGCCTCCACAACGCCGACAAAATTCGCCAATGCGCCGCCGCGCAATTGATAGGTCACGCAATGGCGGCCTTGCCCCATCCAAACGCAAGCCGTCGGGCGCGGGGCTTGAGCCTTTAATTTTTTTTCCAAAAGTGGCATGGGCACAGTGGCGCGCCACGCCATATGACCGGTGAAGTCGGCTTTTTGCGCGCCCAGCATTTGCCCCTGCACAAGCGAGTGCAGGCCATCCGCGCCAATCAAGGCGTCACCGGTCAGGCTGCGGCCATCGGATAAATGTGCACTCACGCCATTTTCGGTCTGTGTATAACCGGTCACCGCAGCGCCCAAATGCAGCGCCTTGGGGGCTTTGGAGCGCAAGGCGGCGGCCAGCACATCAATGTAATCGGCGCGGTGAATATGCAAATAAGGCGCGCCCCAGCGCGGTTGCGCTGCATCGCCAAGGTTTAGGGTGAATAATTGCCGCCCCGAGCGGCCCATGCGGGCCTCCAAAGCTATCGGCCTAAAAGCGCGCGCCGCCAAAGCCGCATCGAGTCCCAAAGCGGTAAAGACGCGCATCGCATTGGGCGGCAATTGAATGCCGGCCCCGATATCATCGAGCGTATCGGCGCGTTCAATCACCGCGACCTCAATG
>Ga0228615_1000738_pt1 | contig 17454 bp, 15 predicted proteins | sample 16DmetaG_FD_190530 | JGI IMG/M metagenome (GOLD analysis project Ga0228615, IMG submission 190530) | Seawater microbial communities from Monterey Bay, California, United States - 16D | ecosystem: Environmental > Aquatic > Marine > Coastal | place: USA: California | collected 2016-10-17
TGATAACCAAATGGATAAAAACTTCTGGCCAGCTCTTCGAGAGAACTTAGAAACTAGATTCAAAGAGAAGACACGTGAAGAATGGTGCAAAATCATGGAGGGTACTGATATTTGTTTCGCTCCTGTTTTATCAATGAGCGAAGCTATAAATCACAAACATAACGTTGAAAGAAATTCTTTCTTTGAGCTGGACAATGTATTTCAGCCTTCTCCAGCGCCGAAATTTTCATATTCCAAAAGCGTAGTGAGTCATCCTCCTGTTAAAGTAGGAACGCATACAAAAGAAATAATGACTTCTCTCGGGCTAGAAGGAAAAGTCTCAGACTTTCTTTCTGAACAAATAATTTCTGAAGCTTAAAGATCAAAAAATTTAAGACTATTCTCAAAAAATATTTGAGAGATGTCTTCTAAGCTTTTGTTTTGTAAACTAGCTATTCTTTTTGCAACCTCAACAATAAACTTAGGCTCATTTCTTCTCCCTTTAATTTTCAAATTTTTAGGCATTAAATAAGGAGAATCTGTTTCAATCATTATTCGATCTAACGGCATGTTTGATATTAAATCAATCATATGTTTTCCTCTTACAGGATCACAAATCCAGCCAGTAAAACCTATCCAGAATCCTCTATCCAGATATTCATAAAATTTTTCTTTATCTTCAGTAAAACAATGGACTACTGCATTAACTTTAAGATCAACATTATTAAAGCAATTCATAAAGTCTTTGTGAGCATCCCTTTGATGCAAGAAAAGATTTAAATTAAGTTCTTGGGCAATTTCAATTTGTGATTTAAAACACAAGATTTGATTTTCTTTTTTTGAAAAGTTCCTATTAAAATCTAATCCAGTTTCTCCTATTGCCTTTACAGAAGTATGTTCACTTAATTGCTTTATTTCTTTTATATTAGATTCTTTGAAAGTGTCGGCATAATGAGGATGAATTCCACAAGTTGTTATAAAAAAATCTTGTTCTTTTTCTGATATTTTTAAAGAAATTTTTGTATCTTCTATTGTGGTACTTGTAATACAGATTTTTTTTACTTTGTTTAATTTAGCTTCTTTTATAACCATGTCTAAATCTTTTTTAAAAGATTCATGAGTTAAGTTTGCTCCTATGTCAAAATAAGAAATTTCTTTCATTAAAATTTATAATTAAAACTGCATATGAGTAATTCTAAGAACTTTGAAGACGCTATTAAAGTAAAAAACACATTTGAAGGTAATTTTACAGCAAATATTTCAGATAAATGGAGTATTGGACAAACTGCAAATGGCGGATATTCAATGTCATTATTAGCAAAAGCTTGCTCAGAATACTTAGATCATAAAGATCCACTGGTAATATCAGCTAACTATATAGATAGAGTTGAATTTGGTCTTGCTGATATAGAAGTATCAAAAGTAGCATCTACAAAAAGCACATCAACAGCTTATGTATCTTTAAAACAAAACGGAGTTATAAAGATTTTTTCTACTGTTACCTTTACAGATTTTTCTAAAATGAAAGGTGTTAAAGAAAATTTAAAAAGCGAGCCTATATTTGATCCTTACGAGACTTGTCAGCAAGTTCCTTTTAAAGAAGGATTTAGTCCTAAATTAGAAAAAAATTTAGAAAAAAAATATTGTTCAGATTCAATATGGTGGAAAAATGCAAATAAAAAAAATAAAGCTACCTTAAATCTTTACATGGGCTGGAAAGATGGAGGGTCAGTTGATCTATTTGGATTAATTCTTTTTCTGGATGCAACAACACCTCCAATATATAACAAATTAGGCACAGTAGGCTGGGTGCCAACACTAACTCTGACATCTCATATCAGAAATATTCCTTGTCCAGGACCTTTAAAGGTTATAGCTAAAACAGAATTTATTACTCAAAATTATATTGAAGAAGATCGAGAAATCTGGGATTCTGAAGGAAATCTAGTTGGTCAATCAAAACAATTAGCAAAATTAAGATTTAAGAAATAAATCATAAAATATTGTTATTATAGATTTTTAAAAATTACTCAAATTAGGAAATTACATGAAATTTAAAGGCACAAAATCTTATATAGCGACAGATGATCTTAGTCTTTCAGTAAATGCGGCAATCGCTCTTGAAAGACCATTATTAATAAAAGGAGAACCGGGTACAGGAAAAACCATGCTTGCACTAGAAATTGCAAAATCCTTAGATCTCCCTTTGATCGAATGGCACATTAAATCTACAACTAAAGCTCAACAAGGATTGTATGAATATGACGCTGTTACAAGATTAAGAGATTCTCAATTAGGAGATGAAAGAGTAAAAGACATATCAAATTACATTCAAAAAGGAAAACTTTGGGAGGCATTTACTTCTGAAAAACAGGCAGTTCTCCTTATCGATGAAATTGATAAAGCTGATATTGAATTTCCAAATGATCTTTTACAAGAAATAGACAGAATGGAGTTCTACGTCTACGAAACTAAAGAAACGGTTAAAGCAACTACAAGACCAATTGTTATTATTTCGAGTAATAATGAAAAAGAATTGCCTGATGCATTTTTAAGAAGGTGTTTTTTTCATTACATATCCTTTCCAGACAGAGAAACAATGAAAGAAATTATTAAAGTTCATCATCCAAAAGTTAAAGAAAAACTTGTTAAAGAGGCTTTAGACATATTTTTTGATGTAAGGAAAGTTCCTGGATTAAAAAAGAAACCGTCAACATCTGAATTAGTTGATTGGCTTAAACTTCTCATGGCAGATGATTTGCCTGATGAAATCTTAAAAAATAGAGATCCATCAAAGGCTATTCCACCTTTGTACGGTGCACTAGTAAAAAATGAACAAGATGTTCAACTGCTTGAAAGATTGGCGTTTATGACAAGAAGAGAAGGTAATAACCAAAGTTAATCGAATGTTAATTAATCTTTTTAGAACCTTAAAAGAAGTTGGTGTACCTTGTACCTTAAGAGAACTTCTGGATTTGATAGCTGGTTTAGAAAAACAAGTAATTTTCGCTGACATCAATGATTTTTATTATCTTTCACGATCTGTTTTAGTAAAGGATGAAAAACATTATGATAAATTCGATAGAGCTTTTGATATTTATTTTAAAGGTTTAGAGACCTTGGATGATGTTCTTCAGGCATTAGTTCCTGAAGAATGGTTGAGGAAAGAATTTGAGAAATTCTTAACAGAAGATGAATTAAAAAAAATTGAGACGATGGGTGGTCTTGAAAAGCTTCTCTCAGAATTCAAAAAAAGATTAGAAGAGCAAAAAGGAAAACACCAAAAAGGTGATAAATGGGTTGGTACAGGGGGTACATCTCCATTTGGCAATGCAGGCTCTCATCCTGAAGGTATTAGAGTCGATGGTGAAGGAAAACAAAATAAAGCAGTAAAAGTATGGCAACAAAGAGACTATAAGAACTTAGATGATTCAGTTGAGCTTGGAACAAGAAACATTAAGGTCGCTTTAAGAAGATTAAGAAAATTTATTAGACAATCTAATGACGAAGAGCTTGATTTAGACGATACCATTAAAAGTACAGCTAAAAATGCTGGATTGCTTGATATTAAAATGGTTCCTGAAAAAACTAATGCAGTAAAAGTTCTTGTCTTTTTTGATGTTGGCGGATCAATGGATCCTCATATTAAGATTTGTGAAGAATTATTTTCTGCATGCAAAACAGAATTCAAAAATTTAGAGTATTTTTATTTTCATAATTTTATCTATGAAACAGTCTGGAAAGATAACAGAAGAAGGCATAACGAAAGAATTAAGACAGAAGATGTCATCCACAAATATGCATCAGATTATAAAATAATATTTGTTGGAGACTCTACTATGGCTCCTTATGAAATAACAAATCCTGGCGGCAGTATTGAACACTGGAATGAAGAGGCTGGTTCTATTTGGATGAAAAAAATGATGACAACTTATGACAAGTTAATCTGGTTAAATCCTGTACCAGAAGAACATTGGGATTACTCATCTTCAATTGAAATTTCTAGACACCTGATTGATGACAATATGTTTCCTTTAACTCTCAAAGGCTTAGAAGACGGTATGTCATTTCTCTCAAAAAAATAATTTGAAAGCCTTAGAAATCAAAAATCTTACAAAGATTTACGATAATAACTTAGTAGCGTTAGACGATATTAGCTTTGATGTTGAGCAAGGTGATTTTTACGCGCTTTTGGGGCCTAATGGGGCAGGAAAATCTACAATGATCGGCATCATAAGTTCATTAGTCAATAAATCTTCCGGGAAGGTGAATATTTTAGGACTTGATATAGATACGCATCATTCTGAAGCTAAAAAGAAAATAGGGATTGTTGGACAAGAAGTTAATTTTAATCAATTTGAAACGGTTCATAATATTTTGCTTCATCAAGCTGGATTTTTTGGAATGCCTTTTTTAGATATAAAAAATAATTGTGAGTTTTATCTTAAAAGGCTAGATCTTTGGGATAAAAGAAATGAACAGGGTAGAAATTTATCTGGAGGAATGAAACGTAGATTAATGGTCGCAAAAGCATTAGTAAATAATCCAGATCTTTTAATTTTAGACGAGCCAACAGCAGGAGTAGATACTGAATTAAGGCGTTCATTGTGGGAATTTTTAATTGAAATAAATAAAAAAGGAACGACAATTATTCTCACTACACACTATCTAGAAGAAGCAGAAAGACTATGTAAGAATATTTCTATTATTGATAATGGGAAGATAGTAAGAAATTCTGATATGAATTCTTTTTTAAGAGAAATTGAAATAGAAACTTTTGTTTTCGATTTAAAAGAAAAAACAGATAAAAACTTATATTCTAAAAATTTTGATATAAAAAAAATAAATGATTCTACTTTTTCAGTTCAAGCTAACAAAGGTACAAATTTAAATTCAATATTTAACTTCTTTAATGAAGAAGGAATTGAAATTTTAAGCATGAGAAATGAAACCAATAGGCTTGAAGAATTATTTTTAAAACTTACGAATAATGACCATTAAAGAACAACTCAGATCTCTATTTATTCTTTTAAGAAAAGAAGTTTTAAGATTTTTTAGAATTTGGAGTCAGACTTTAATTCCCTCAGTCCTTACAACAATATTATATTTTTTAATCTTTGGAACCTTTATTGGAGAAAGAATAGGGAAAATGTCAGGTTTTGATTATATGCAATTTATGGCTCCTGGTTTAGTAATGTTAGCAGTCATTACAAATGCTTATTCAAATGTTGTTTCTTCTTTTTTTGGTGTGAAGTTTCAAAGGAGTATCGAAGAGTTATTAGTCTCTCCAATGCCAACATATTTAATTCTTGTTGGTTTTGTCCTTGGCGGAGTTGCACGAGGAATTATCGTAGGCCTTCTCGTTTTGCTTACATCTTTGATATTTACAGATATAAGCGTTCAAAATATTCCTTTAACTCTTTTGGTTGTAGTCATGACAGCTTTTTTATTCTCAATTGCAGGCTTTTTGAACGCTTTATTTGCAGATAATTTTGACGATATAAGTATTGTACCAACATTCATTTTAACTCCATTGATATATTTAGGCGGAGTTTTCTATTCCGTTGATCTTTTATCTAATACTTGGCAACTTGTCTCCAAAGCAAATCCTTTGCTATACATGGTTAATGCTTTTAGATACGGAATGATTGGCGTATCGGATATTAATGTTCAATTTGCATTGATGATGATAACCTTTTTTATAATTATCTTTTTTACAATTGCTTATTATTTGCTTAAAAAAGGATATGGAATTAGAACCTAATGTTTTACGATCTTTTTATATCAATTATATTTTTTTTGTCATCCTTTAACTTCAATGAATTCAATGAAATCTCAACTTGTAATGATGATCAAGCTTTTGAGATAGTTTGTGGATTTCAAAATCCAGAAGATTTATATCTTTCACCGTCTAAAGAAAAAATAATTGTTTCAGAATTTGGTTCCCTTTCTCCAAATACCAAATTTGGAAACTTGTCATTTTTTGATTTAAAAAAAAATACAAGACAAAAAGTTACTATTTCTTATGAATCCAATGAGTGGGGTGATAGTAATTGCCTTTTAGAAGATAAAAGAATATCGCCTCACGGAATAGATTTAATTCAGCGTTATGATGGAAAATTTATGCTTGCTGTTGTAAATCATCTTCCAAGAGAGACAATAGAGTTATTTGAGTTAAAAGAAACAGCTAATATTGAGTTAATTTGGAGAGGGTGTGTAGATGCGCCAAAGAATAAATACTTCAATGATATTGCTCTGAAAAAAGACGGTTCTTTTTATGTAACAAGTATGTTTGATTCCAATATTTCTGAATGGTCATTAGTATATGCAAGCATTTTTACTTCTAATACAGGTGAAGTTTTTTACTGGAATAAAAAAAACAGTTTTGAGGTAGTTGCCAATACTGATGGGTCCTTTCCAAATGGAATAGACTTGTCTATTGATGAAAGATTTCTTTATATTAATTACTATTTTTCTGGAATAACTGTGAAATTTGATTTGTCTGATAATTCAATTAAATATCAGCACTTAGGCGGAGGCAAAGATAATCTTTTGGTTACTGATTCAGGCCTATGGGTTGCAGCACATAATTTTTCTGGTCTTGAAGGGCTTCAATGTGACGAATCAATAGTTCAATGTCCCTTACCATTTACCATTCACCAACTTTCACCAAAAGATTTGAGTGAAATAAATACCTTTTCATTCTCAGACAAACAAATGGGTGCTGCTACAGTTGCTTTGCCACATAATAATAAGATTTGGCTAGGTACTTTTCACGGAGACAGAATAGCTAGCTTTAATATTAAATAATATGGAGAGATGGCAGAGTGGTCGAATGCGCTCGCTTGGAAAGCGGGTAAGGGGGCAACTCCTTCAAGGGTTCGAATCCCTTTCTCTCCGCCAAAATTAAATGGAATATATAGAATCAAAATATTTTAGTTACGCAGACCCTGACGATCCTTGGTATCGTAAATTAATTATTAGAACTATCGAATCTTTGGCTGGCCAACCAGCTTTATACAAACTCTATCGTCAATATCAGTCTAATCCTGAAAATTGGGATAATTTTTGGCATGGTTGCCTGGATCAACTAAGACTTAAATTAGATTTTAATTCTGATGTTAATATTCCAAAAGAAGGTCCCACAATCTTTGTTGCAAATCATCCTTATGGAGTGCTGGATGGATTGGTAATTAGTTATTTTGTTTCAAAATATAGAGATGATTTTAAGGTATTGACTCATTCTCTTTTATTGAGAGCTCCGGAAACTAAAGGATATCTATTGCCAATAGATTTCACTGGCGATAAACAAGCTTTACTAACAAATCTTGATACTAGAAAAAAATCTAGGGAACATCTTGCCAATGGTGGTTCTATAATAATTTTTCCATCAGGTACTGTGTCAACCACTGCAAGGTTTTATGAAAATACAAAAAAAGCCTTTGATCCAGAATGGAAAAAATTTACTTCAAGGCTTATAAAGCAAACAGACCCAGCTATAGTTCCTATTTACTTTCATGGATGTAATTCCATAAAGTTTCAGATAGCAAGTCATTTAGGAGATATGTTTAGATCATCACTTTTATTTCATGAAGTTAAAAGAAGAATAGGAACTGATTTTAAATTTATTGTTGGCGAGCCATTTAAATATTCTGCCATTGATACAGATTTATCAAATCAAGAACTAGCAGACTATCTACGAACTAAAACTTATTTATTAAATCCTAAGTTAGTAGAATCACCACCTTATGGTTTAGATATTTAATTAAATATCTTTAGCATAGATGTTTTTTTTGCTATGTTAGTTAAGGGGATTAGATTTGTTAGTTTTAAGTCGTAGAAGAGATCAAACTCTTGTTATTGGTGATAATGTGGAGGTAACAGTATTAGAAATTAAGGGAGGACAAGTCCGTTTGGGCATAAATGCTCCCAAATCTGTTTCAATTCATAGAGGAGAGATCCACGCCAAAGTAATTCAAGAAAGTTAAAGAGCGCCCGTAGCTCAGTTGGATAGAGCACCTGGCTACGAACTAGGGTGTCGGAGGTTCGAATCCTTCCGGGCGCGCCATTTATACAAAAATTAAGTAAAATAAAAGAATGTCTTTAAAATTAAATAGCGATTCACAACCCCACGTAGAAATAAATTCTCCAAAATATGATGAGATATATTCATTTGAAAGAGATTTTGATTTAACAGATCTCTTTATGTTCACAAAGGGGCAGCCATACGAAAAATTTTCTGATTTAAGAAAACAGGCTCCAGTATATTTTCATAAGACTGGTCCTGAAGATACAGAACCAGGTTTTTGGGTTTTAACAAAATACAAAGATATTGAATTTGTTTCTAAAAATCAGGATATATTTTCCTCTCAATTAGCAGGGGGTACTACTCTTACGCATGGTTTTACTGCGATGGATGATACTCCGCTTTATAGATCTACTATGGATCACATGCTGAGCTTAGACGGTCTATTACATTTGAATATGAGAAATCCTCATATGTCTTTTTTTAATCCAAAATATGTAAGCACTTTGAGAAAAAAGGTTGAATTAAAGGTTGATCAATTGCTTGATTCAATAGCTCCTCTTGGAAACTGTAATTTAGTTGAGAGTGTTTCTGCAGAACTTCCAATGTTCACTTTATGCGAAATGTTAGGAGTACCCGAAGCAGATCGTCCAAAAATTATTGAATGGATGAAATTTTTAGAAATGGCTCAAGTAATCGCTGCTACTCAAGCAGTTCAAAATAATGATATAAATTTATCTGAAGAACAAAGTCAGGCAGCGCCTGATCCCGCTTTGATTGAAATGTTTACAAATATGATTAATGAAATGTTTTCTTATGGTAGACATATTCTAGAGGAAAGAAGAAAAGCTCCTCAAGACGATTTGCTTTCTGTAATTGCAAATATTGAAATAGATGGTGAGAAACTTCCTAATGAATATTTAGATGGTTCTTGGTTATTAATAATTTTTGCGGGAAATGATACAACCAGAAACTCTATCAGCGGAACTATGAATTTACTTTCAGAAAATCAAGATCAAAAAGAGTTGGTTTTAAATGATCGTTCTTTAATTCCCAATATGGTTCATGAGTCTATCAGGGTAGCAAATCCTGTTACATATATGAGAAGAACTACAAAGTTTGATACACAAATTGGAGATCAAAAAATAGGCCCAAATGAAAAAATTTCTCTTTGGTATGGAGCAGCAAACAGAGACCCTGAAATTTTTGTTAATCCTGACAAATACGATATAAGAAGAGAGAATGCAAAAAAACATTTATCTTTTGGTTATGGAAGACATCTCTGTCTCGGTAAGCATACAGCCAATATGCAACTTGAAGTAGTCTATGAAAAGATTTTTGAAAGATTTCCAGATATGACTCAATCTGGAGATATAGTTTATACACCAAATAACTTTGTGAATGCTATTCAAGAGCTACCAGTAACTTTTACACCTAAAAAATAATAATCATGTATACAAAAAGCTTATTTGTTTGTTTCTTTTCTTATTTCTTTTCAATATTATTTGGCTACTTTTCTTTGGTTTATTTTGATTTAGGTCACCTTTGGTTAGATATTGCTTTAGCACATATTGTAGCCACAGTAGTCATATTTATATTTAGCGTGATTTATAAAAATTCTAGTTTATATGATCCTTTTTGGTCTGTAATTCCTCTACCGATATTTATTTATTTAATTTTATATCCAGAAGTAGATGAATCTTCTCAATTAAGGTTTGCTTTAATAGGTATTCCAGTAACTTACTATGTGATTCGTCTAACTTGGAATTGGTTAAAAACTTGGCCTGGACTAGAAAAAGAAGATTTTCGATATATAAATCTTTATCAAACTTTTGGTCGATTTAAGATATTCATCAATTTTTTTGGAATCCATCTTTTTCCAACATTAATGGTAAATATTTGCCTATTTCCATTATATTTTGCAATAACAATTAATGATCAACCCGTATCTTTTTTAGATTGGTTTTTTTGTATTTTCACGATTTTAGCTGTCTTGCTAGAACATATTTCTGATGAACAAATGCATTCTTTTAAAAAGGACCAAAATAATACCTCGTTAACAATGAATAGGGGATTATGGAAATATAGCCGCCACCCTAACTACTTAGGAGAGATTTTATTTTGGTTTGGTTTATTTGGATTTTCTTTATCTCAGTCTTTTGATAATTTTTGGTTAATTATTTGTCCATTATCTATGTTTGCAATGTTTATATTTGCATCAATACCTATGATGGATAATAGAAGTCTAGAAAGAAGGCCTGATTACGAAGAGTATATGAAAAATACTCCTGCTCTAATTCCCAATCTATTTAAATAAATGATTGATCAATTCATCATATTAGGTCTATTAATCCTAATGGTAGGGCTTTTTATTTGGGGCAGGTGGCGTTATGACGCTATTTCATTGGGTGTTTTATCAATCTTTGTCCTTCTTGGATATATAGAACCAGAAAAGGCTTTCATTGGGTTTTCCCATCCTGCTGTTATTACGGTTGCACTGGTTTTATTAATTAGTAAAGGTTTAGAAAGATCTGGGTTTATTTCTGTCCTCGGTAGAAAATTACAATCTTATGCCAATAGTGAAATTCAGTTTATGATTTCAATAACTTTTTTTGCCGCAATTCTTTCTTCATTTATGAATAATATTGGAGCTATGGCAATGCTTTTGCCAATAACTCTAGGAATTTGTCAAAAAATGAATTGGAATCCATCAAAATTTTTAATTCCTCTATCGTTTGCATCTATCTTAGGTGGAATGAATACAAAAATTGGTACTCCGCCAAATATAATAATTTCCGAATTTAGAAATGATTACGCAGAAAAAGATTTTGCTTTTTTTGATTTTTCATTAGCCGGTGTGCCAGTAAGTATTATAGGTATTTTTTTTATTGCTTTTATTGGCTGGAGGCTCATTAAGATTAGACCAATAAACTCAGAAAATAATCCTTTAATTGAATTAGAAGATTACCTTGTTGAAATGGTAATTACTAAAAATAGCAAGCTTTTAGATAATCGTGCATTAGATTTTCGTCAGGAATTAGATACAGATACTGCGCTAATAGGTCAGATCGACGACAAGGGTAAGAAAATAGAAATTCATGGAAATCAAAAATTATACGAAGGTCAAATTCTCATTATGAAAATAAATCCTGATATGGTTGCTGATATTCAGCAAGAATTTGGTTTAGATATTGATTCTGAAAATGATCTAACTTCCATAGAGGATCTTGGTGGAATAGAAGCTATTATTGTTCCTAAATCAAGGTTGATTGGAAGAAAATATCAATACTTCAAGCGTCTTATAGGTAGAGAATTATCTTTACTTGGTTTATGGCGAAGAGGTTTAAAATTTAGATTCAGATTATCAAACGAAATTTTCAAAGTAGGCGATGTTTTATTGATAGCCAATAGAGGTGAAAAAAATAATATTTCTGAAAAACTTGAATTAGCGGGGTTGATGCCTCTTTGGCAAAGAGAGTTTGATGTGGCTAGAGATCCAAGTAAGATATTTATAGCTTTTGGATTATTTGCCATCTGCTTATTGTCGGTAATTTTTAATTATGTACCAATCGTAGTAGCCTTTTTAATTTGTGTAATAGGCTTTGTAAGTTCTAAGTTACTAACTGGAGAGGGGGTTTATAGGCATATAGATTGGCCTGTTGTTATTTTATTAGCAGCAATGATTCCAATTGGAAATACTTTAATTTCTTTTGGAATTACAGACTCAGTCTCTAGCTATCTTGCTAGTTTAGCTTCATCTGTAAATTATATTTGGCTCGTTGTTCTTATAATGATCATTACAATGTTTCTGTCAGATATAATCAATAATGCGGCAACAGCTGTGATTATGGCGCCTTTAGCAGTATCTCTTGCTGAAAAAATAGATCAACCAATTGAACCTTTCTTAATGTCTGTAGCTATAGGAGCAAGTTGTGCTTTCCTGTCTCCCATTGGCCATCAATGCAATACCTTGGTAATGGCTCCTGGAAATTATAAATTTGGAGACTATTGGAAAGTAGGTTTGCCTTTAGAAATTCTTATTATCTTGATAAGCGTCCCGGCAATTATTTTTTACTGGGGCTAATTAAGATAAATTTTTTATAGTAGCGTTTTTTTGAACGCTTTCTATTCCTTTATTCAAAGAACTTTCAGATTTATACCCTTGACTAGTAGCTATTACTTTATTGTTTCCTGCAATAACATTAAAAAATAATTTTCCAGACCTATTTTTAAGAACTTTAAAAGATTTTTTCTTTTTAGAGTTCAGTATCAGAGATTTTGCACCTTTAGTACATGCACTTTTTGTAGTGTAAGACTGGCTGGCACATATAATTTCTCCATTTTTAGCCTTTAACCTAAATCTAAATTTTTTAGATTTATCTTTATATAATTCAAACAATATTCTCTCCCTTCTTTATATATATAATATATATATTAATTTCACTCTATGTAAATTTTCTAATAGAATCAATCCCCAGTATGAAACTTTTTAAAAGGTATTTTGATGATTTCATTGGATATTTAATTATTCTAAATGTTCTCCATCAAATTTTAACTTCTGGATATCCTTTAGCTGACTATATATTTGATTTGTCTAAAAATTTTATTTTGTTTTCGTTTGGTATTTTTATATTTGAGTTAATTTTTAGAATTTTTAAAGAAAAAAAGCTTTCAATTTTACTTCTAATTGATATTGTTGTTATAGCTAATTATCTATTCATAAATATTATTGATTTAAGGATCTTTAGGATATTTAGGGCATATTCAATATTTAGTCAGTTAAGAGTTCTTCTTCCTACAAATACTTTATTGAAAACAATATGGAAGCAAAGACTTTCTATATTAGGAACTCAAATCGTTGTTTTTTCTTTACTCTTGATCTTTTCAGTTATTATTCATTTTCTTGAAAAGGATCTACAACCAGATGCTTTCGGAAATATATTAGATTCAATGTGGTATGGAATAGCCACACTTACAACCGTGGGTTATGGTGATGTGACTCCCGTTTCTAATTTAGGCAAGCTTATTTCTAGCTTTGCTATGTTTTTAGGTATTGCGATGTTTGCACTTCCAGCGGCAATCCTGGCGTCTGCTTATTATGAGGATATCCAAAAAAGAAATTTTCTTGTTTCACTTGAAGCAATTACAGAAATTAATTTATTTTCAAATCTTCCTATAGGTGCAATTACAAAAATAAATTCAAAACTAGAACCTCTGGTTCTACCAGCAAAACAAACTATTTTTGAAAAAGGAGATATTGCAGACGCTTTGTACATAATAGAATTTGGTAGCGTACAAGTAGAGATTGAAAATCCAGTTATTTTAGGTTCTGGCGATTACTTTGGAGAAACTGGCTTAATAAGTTTAGCTGAAAGAAATGCAACTATATCCGTCTTAGAAGAGGCTAAATTATTAAAGTTGACAAAGGAATCTTTAGATGAACTTACAGAAGAATATCCGACTTTGTTTGAAGATTTAAAGCAAAGTGCTGCCGACAGAACTGGATAACTTAAGATTCTGCCTCATGACTAGATTCAACATAAACTGATCTGGATGGAAAAGCAAAGTCAGAGCCATTCTCTCTGACAATTTCCATTACTTTATGAACAAGTTTTTGCTTTAAGTCAGTATAGTGAGAATAATCTCGTTCGGCAGAATAACAAAGTATTTCAACATCAATTGAACTTGCTCCAAACTCAACTGCTTTTGCAAAAGATACTTGACCAGGATTAATAGCAAACCCTTCTTTATCGTCATTGATGAATTCACCTATTTGGGTACAAATAGATTTTAATTCCTCAACAGAAGTTGAGTATAAAAGATTTATTTGCCATTTAATTCTTCTATATCTAAGTTCCCCATGGTTAGTTACATTTACATCTGATAAATCTTTATTGGGAATTATCATGGGAGAGGTATTAAATAATCTTATCATAGTCGATCTAAATCCAATGGTTTCTACTATCCCATGTAATTTGCCATCGACTTCTATACGATCTCCCGGTTGAAATCTATTTTCTGCAATTATAAGAATACCTGAGATAAGATTTTTAAATAAATCCTGAGCTCCTAAAGCTACGGCAACTGAGAAAAGCCCTAATCCAGCAATAATTGGACCTATTTCGACCCCAAAAATATCTAAAATTATTGCAATTGCTAAAATCCAAATTAAAACCCTTGTAAATCTTTCTAACCACATGGATAAAGCTGCAGTTACCCAAGATTTTATGGCTAGAAGTTCAAAAATAGGGCCTATTGCTTTTGTAAGAACACTGAATATTGTATATGCGATTAATGCTTTAACTGCGTTTGTTAAAAAAACGTCTGCAACTCCAGATAAAGGCAAAAGCTCTATAATTAAGTAAAGCCCTAATGCGAGAGGAACATTTCCAATAGGTTTTTCAAGAGTCTCAAGAAGAATATCATCTGCTTCTGTTTCTGTTCCTTTGGCTAAATTTTCTAAAAATTTGAAAACTTTTGAAATAATTAAAGCTCTTAAAATTAAGGAGAAGACTATGATTATTATAGAAATGATTACATTTCCAATGGATATTCCAAGGAAATCTTGATTCCATACTTCTGATACTAAGTTAAAAAAGCCATCCATAATATTTAATTAAAATTATATGAGAAAACTGTAGCAAAACCTTCTTCTTTTTTTACAGCTTTCGAAGGAGGTTTTGAATCATAAAAAGTATTGTATTGCAGAGAAATTTTAAAACTTTCATTAATGTGAAAATCAAATTGACCAATTAGTGTTGCTTTATAATCTTTGAAAGAACTCAATGATGGTTGTAAAAAACCAGATAAATCAAATATTATGTTTTCATCAATTAAAAATTCACTGTGAAAATATGAAGATAATCTTAAGGTATTATCGGTTATTCCCGATAAGTCTTCCTCATCTTCATTCATTACACCAATCCCTGCTTTAAGATTATTTTCTAGATTAAATCTTGCACCCAAACCAATTAATTCTCTTTTATTAAATTTTCTAAATGGGTTCTTAGAATATTGTATAAATGTTTCTAAACTAGGATCTTTGTCAAATAAAAAATTTAGCCTCAAATGAGCTAATGTTGCCGAGTCATAATTTTTTTTATTGATTTGCTTTTGCGATCTTTTTACTACAAAAAAAGATTCTAAGTCTTCTACATTATAATCTAATGAAGATTGAAGCGAAAAACTATCTCTGTTTCTATTTCCCCTCGAAAAGCTCAATGATCCTGAAATATTAGCAAAAAAGCCTTTTTCACCATCTCTTCTGAGATCTTCTATATTTACGATGGCTTCGGAATAAAGAAAAGAAGATGAAAATAGGGCAAAAAAAAGTAAAAGTTTACTTAGTTTTTGCAATAAATACTCCTGACCAATCTTCTGGTAAGTTTTGTTCCGATAAATCATCAATCCTATCTAAAAATAGCGTGTAGTATAAAGTAAAATTAGGTTTAGAAAACCTAAATTTATCAATATGTTCTCTAGCCTTTATCCAATTTTGACATCTATAATTCATTAGAAAATCTTGATGTTCTGTTAAAAAAGCTTCATCAACAACTTCAGAATCTTTTTTATTAAACACTGTATAAATTGTAACAGGCTCTGTTTTTCCCTTAACTGCAATTAAATCAAGTTCACATACAGAGTATTTTTCTTTAGAAAGATTTTGTATAGACCCTTCTCCAAGTATGATCTGCATTCCATAATTACCTGATTGGCCTTCTAAACGAGAGGCTAAATTAACTGCATCTCCTAAAACAGTATAGTCAAATCTTTTTTCAGAACCCATATTTCCAACAATACATTCACCGGTATTTATTCCTATGCCTACAGATAATTTATCTTCATCAAAACGATTTAGGTCATTATTTAGCTGTTCTAAAGCTTTACTCATCGCAAAAGCAGCATCAATTGATTTTTCTCGATGATCAGGATCTTCAGATGGAGCGTTCCAAAAAGCCATAATACAATCTCCCATATATTTATCTATGGTTCCTTGATTATTTAATATTTCATTAGATAAAACAGTTAATAAATTATTTATTAGATCAGTTAAGGCTTCTGGATCTTCTTTGTATTTTTCTGAAATTGCAGTGAATCCTCTAATATCAGAAAATAGAAAGGTCATTTCTTTCCTTTCTCCTCCAAGTTTTAGAGATTCGCTTGATTGTGCTAATTTCTCAACCATAACAGGCGACATATACTGAGAAAATGCATTTCTAACTTTACTTCTTTCTAACTCTGTAAAGAGAAAATTAAAAAAAGTAACAACTAAATAACATATAAGACAAATAACCAAAGGAGAGATGGGATCTACTAAATAGCTGTATGAGTTAAAGATATAAAAACTACCAAAAGACGAGATGCCATTTCCTAGGATAAATATAAATAGACCTCCTATTGGACCTAAAAACTGAATAAAGAAAGTAATAAGCAGGGCCAAAAATAAACCAGTAATCACTTCCATGCCAAAAATCCAATCAGGCCTTTTAAGAAATTGACCTGAAAGGATTTGATCAGTTAAATTTGCAATTATATTTACTCCTGGAACATTATTTTCAAGAGGCGTCGATCTCAAATCAAATAATCCTGGAGCACTAGTTCCAACAATCAAAATTTTTCCCTCAAAATCTTCTTGAGAATATTTATCACTTAGTACTTCCCAAATAGGTATTGTTTTTACTGGCTTATTTGAAAAATGAATCCAAGCAGATCCATCTTCATTTGTGGGGATAATTAAATTACCTAATTTTACGTGATTTATTCCTGTTTCTTCTCCAAAAGCGCTTTCACCAGAAGCATTTGAAGACTTTATTTGAAAGGTACTTGCGCCTATTGCAACCCTTAAAATCTCTAAAGATATTGATGGAACAAGATTTCCATTTATATTTTCAAATAGAGGAAGTCTTCTAATTATTGAATCATTATCCCCAATACTCATGCTTCCTATACCAGCAGCAGAATAATCTAAATTCTTTAAATTAGTTTGTATGCCAGTATATTGTTGTAAAAACTTTCTTGGGTCATCCCCTTGTTCAATAAGACCAAATTTCATTTCAAAATTATTTCTTTTTGAATTACTTGGTATAGCACCAAGAACTACAGTCCCGTGACTTTGAATTGAATTCGCAAAAATATCATCATTATCTGGAACTTCACTAAGGATTTTTAATAAAGTAGAGTTGGTTTTGTATTGTTTTTTTAACTCATTTGAACCTGTTCTATCAAATTCTGCAAAAACAATATCAAATCCCAAGGATGCTGAGAGATAGGTTTTATTTACTAAATTAGCAAGAACACTTCTTGGCCATGGCCATTGTCCTATCTCGGATAAAGATTTTTCATCGATATCTAAAACAATTACTGCATCTGAAGATAATGATTCTCTTGGAGAGATATTTTGGAATAAATCAAAAGCAGTATTTCTTAAACTTGTAAAAATATTTAAAGGA
>Ga0228615_1000740_pt1 | contig 17433 bp, 8 predicted proteins | sample 16DmetaG_FD_190530 | JGI IMG/M metagenome (GOLD analysis project Ga0228615, IMG submission 190530) | Seawater microbial communities from Monterey Bay, California, United States - 16D | ecosystem: Environmental > Aquatic > Marine > Coastal | place: USA: California | collected 2016-10-17
GCACTCTTCTTTTCAGGAAGTACGCTTTTAGCACAAACGCAGGTTTGTGGTACTGTTAACTTAGAATTGTACGATTCTTATGGTGACGGTTGGAACGGCAACGAGATTGACGTAAAATTCACAGGAGGTGATTCTACGTATACCCTATCATCGGGTAGCTTTATTTCAATACCGTTATCGGTAAATTATTTGGATACAGCTCAGTTTGCATGGCAAGCTGGTGGTTCGTATACCAGTGAGTGTTCGTACAAAATTACTGATGCCTCTGGTACAGTTTTGTATTCTTCACCGCTTGGTAATGTGATGACTGCCGGTTCGACGCAATACACTGCGTATTGTGCTACTGCACCAGTTCCTCAAGTATGTGGTACGGTTACTCTAGAATTGTACGATTCTTACGGTGATGGATGGAACGGTAATGACATGGATGTCGTTACTTCGAGCGGAACAACCACTTATGGTATGTCTACTGGTAGTTTCATTTCATACACGCTAACCATTGCTTACCAGGACACAGCTCATTTTATATGGCAAGCGGGTGGTTCTTACGCTAGCGAGTGTACCTACATTGTAAAGGATGCTTACGGTACTACGCTTTATTCTTCGCCTAATGGTGGTTTGATGACTGCAGGTGCAACGCAGTACTCTGCTCAGTGTAATTCGCTTGCGAGTTGTATTGCGCCAACAAACTTATCAGTTACGACAGGTGCTTATGATGCAGCAGTATCATGGGATGCAGGTGCATCTGCTTATGCCTACCATTTGGTAGAATACGATACAGCTGGCTTCACACCAGGAACAGGTGATACGATGTGGGTCTATTCAGATACTGCGTACATCACAGGATTAGATCCTGCAACGTCGTATGACTTCCTTGTAACCACGCTATGTTCAACTACTGATTCTTCAGCAGCAACAGCAAGCTTGGGTCAATTCACACAATGTGCTGCTCTTGCAACACCATGGAGCGAGAATTTTGATAATTCTACGACAGGTTCGGCTTTCAACCCGTCTTTACCGCAATGTTGGGATTTCTACACTAGTGCTCCTGGTACTTTCTGGTATCCATACATCTATAACCGTAACTATTCGTTCTACGCGAATTCTGGTTCAAACTTCTTGTATGCGTACAGATCTTCAAGTACAAGCACAGCTACACAGTATGCCGATACAACTATGGTTGTTATGCCGGAGATCCAAGGACTAGATTCTGCCACGAAGCAACTGAAGTTCTACGCTAGAACTACATCTGTTGGTCGTCCAGGTGAGGTTATGATTGGCCTTACTGATGCTGCGGGAACTCCTAGTTCATTACGTATTATAGATACAGTGTATGCGCCTTCTACGTCATATTCTGAGTACACGGTTTATTTAGACGGTGCTACTACAGGTGATGCTCGTGTTGCATTTTTCTTAAGACACAATAGTGTGTTTGATTACATCTGTATCGATGATGTAAGTATTACAGATATCCCACCATGTCCTGAGCCAATCGGTCTTTCATTGACAGGGGCAACTCAAACTACAGGTACAATCTCTTGGTCATCCAGTTCTTCAGCCTTCAACATAGAGGTAGGTCCAATGGGCTTCACGCAAGGAACGGGTACTTCTTACACATCCACTACTACATCTTATACGGCTACGGGTCTTACTCAAAACACGTATTATGATGCTTATGTAATGTCGAATTGTACGTCAACAGGTGACGGAACATCAAACTGGGTAGGTCCATTTACATTCAAAACAGAGTGTGGTGCCTTTGCATCTCCTTACTCAGAGGACTTCGGTTATTCTGACGGTTCAGGTAGTACTGCGAACCCAGATTTACCGGATTGTTGGGAACACCAGAACCTATCTGCTTATACATTTAACTACTGTTATGTAGATAAATACTATTTCTACGGGAATACGGCTACAGATTCTGCCTACGCTTACTTAAGAACTTATTATAGTCAATTTAGCACACAGACTGCTTTGGGTGATACGAACATGATGATTCTTCCACGTATCGCAGGTTTAGAGAATGGAACACAGCAAATCTTGTTCAATGCACGTTCTGTAAGTACATCAGCTGCTTACTTAAGTAATATTGCTGTAGCTACTATCGATTCGAATAAGAGCATTGCTTCCTTATCTATTGTAGATACGGTTCAAGTAACCAGCACGACGTATTCAGATTACTCGTTGGATTTAGATAACGTAGCATCTGATGCTGCTCACGTTGTACTAATCGCATTTGGAGGTTCTAATACTGGGTATACGTATGGTTACAACGGTGCATACTTCGATAAAATCGAAATCCGTGATATTCCAAACTGTCCTACAGCTGCAGATTTTGCTGGTATGGCGACTTCGGATTCCTCATTGACCTTAACGTGGGTAGATACTACCTTAGCGACCAACTACATTATTGAGTGGGGGCCGTTAGGCTTTACTCAAGGAACAGGTGCTCCAACGGACACAGTAACAGGTACTTCGTGGTCTATCAATACGCTTGACGATGCAACGACTTACGATTTCTACATCCAGTCGAACTGTATGGCAACGAACGGCTCTGTTTCTCCATGGGTAGGTCCACTATCGATTACTGTTCCGTGTTCTCCGACTACTGCTCCTTGGGCGAATGGTTTTGAGACAGCGCCTGCTTACTCAGGTACATCCTCGAACGCAAACCTACCAAGCTGTTGGGTATACGATACCGATGGTGGATCGTCTTACACCTACGCATATGGCTATTCGTTCTATGCTTATTCAGGTAGTTACTCTTTACGTTCTATCATGTACTCTGGTGGTACTGATACTAACGTTGTTAGTGCGCCGATGATTGAAGATATTGATCAAGGTGGATTAATGGTAAAGTTCTGGGCACGCACAAGTTCAACCTCATACCCAGGTGGTTTTGATGTTGTAATGACAGACGCAATGGGTAACTATGAGACTGCTCGTACAGTACAAAACATCTCTTTAAACGGTAACACATCGTACCAACAATTCCAAGTCTACTTGGATTCAAGCGCGGTTCAAGCTGGAGATAAGAGAGTAGGGTTTAGATTCTATGGTAAGGCATCGTCGTTTGATTATGCATACATAGACAGTGTTGAGATTGAAGCAATCCCAGCATGTATCAACTACAATCAAATGGCGAGCAACATTACCAGTTCGTCTGCTGATTTGACTTGGGATTATACAGGCGCAAACTGTTTCAACGTTGAATACGGTACTACAGGATTTATTCAGGGTACAGGTGTTGGTGCATTGTCAGGTACAGTAGATACGAACGTTACGGCGCCTTACAGTTTAACTGGTTTGTCTCCAAACACAACGTACGACTTCTATGTGCAGAACTGTTGTAATACTGCATGGGAAGGTCCATTTACATTCACTACTGAATGTACGGGTCCTTTAGCAGCAGGTACGTATTCTGTAGGTCCTACAGGTGACTTTGCTACACTAGATAGTGTGATGAGTGTATTGAACGTTTGTGGTATCGGCGGCGCAGTAACCTTCGAATTACAGAGCGGTTCATTCTCTACATCGTCTTATGTAGGAGAGATCAACGGATCTTCTTCTTCGAATACCATTACCTTCAAGGGAAGTACTTCTGTAAGTGATACAATAACTGTAGGTACTGACGCTGCGTTTGTTCTTGAAGGAGCTAAGTACATGCACTTTGAAGACTTGTTCATCTACACTCCGAACAATAATGGTTTCCGTCTGAATGGCGCAAGCGATATTACCATCTCTGGTAACACCATTATGGGAAGTACGACATCAACGTCAAGTACAGTGAATGGTATTGTAGCGTCAAATAGCTCGACATCGGTATTCTCAACCACTATAGGAGAGAAGAACATTACCATTACTGATAATGATATAACAGGTGGTTACTACGGTATACGTTTCTACGGCTCTTCAGCAGCAAGAAATGAAAATGTAGTCATCTCTGGAAATACATTAACTAAGCAATATTACTACGGTATCTACGTATACTACGCGAATAATGTAGAGATTAGCGATAATGAGCTTTCTGATTTCCGCTCGAACTTTGCATACGGTATCTATCCGTATCAAGTTGATGGATTGAAGGTGAGCAAAAATCATGTGACGGATGTCAATTATGGTATTTGGGCGTACTACACGTCCACTACAGCTGCTGCTTCGTTTACTTCTGAAATTTCTAATAACATGTTAGACGCAGGTAACTACGGTTTAATTGTGTATTATGGTGATAGCGTTAACGTATTCCATAATACTGCACGCGGATCATACGGTTTACGTGACTATTACAACAGTAGTAGTGTAAACATTAGAAACAACATCTTTACTGGTGGTACGTATGCGCTATACAACTACAACACTAGCGCTTTTGCTGATTACAACTTATACTACAGCACAGGTACTTACCTAGGCTATAGTTATGTAAGTAGCCCATATGCTGTGACTACAATCGATTCTATCGGTGAGTTGCAAAGCATGGACTCAACGATGCATATGAATTCAGTTGAAGGTGATCCAATCTTTGCTACGGCCACTGACCTTCATGTTTACGGTCCATTAGCGAATGATGCTGGTGACAACACCGTAGGTGTGACTGTGGATATCGATGGCGATGCTCGTCCGATGTCAGGTTCAACTACAGTTGATATCGGTGCTGATGAGTACGATGTTATTGGAGATGATGCTGCATTAACTGCATTACTGAACCCAGGGAATGGAGTATGTGGTGACGATAGCTTAATGGTGAGCGTACAAATCGCAAACAACGGCCAAAATACGCTAACCTCATTGACTGTAAGCGTTGAGATCTTCGGTACTACAATGACTGCGTCTCCTGCAGGTTTATCTGTTCCATTCGGTGGAAAAGACACTGTTGAACTAGGATACATCAGCAATTTTGTTGGAGGTACTTACACTGTAGTTGCTTACACGCAACTAACGGGTGATGGTCGTCCAGGAAACGATACTTTGACATCTAACATAGATATTACTGATGCGCAACAAGTAACTCCAGTTTATCCTGAGTTTATTTGTGCAGGTGATGACGTAAACCTTTCGGTTACTAATCCTACGCAAGGAAAAGTAATGTGGGCTTCAGGCAATGATACTATTGCCGTGGTTGATGCAGATTCTACAATCATGCTATCAAGTGTAATGATGGACACCACAATCACTGTGAGCTCTATTAACTACACAGAAAGTGTTGGACAATTGTCGCCTGGTTCAGGATACAGTTATACCGGAGCTTATGGATTAAGCTTCACTACGTACAGTAGTATTTCTGTGGATAGCGTGACGTTGTTCCCTTCAGGAGCAGGGAACTCAACTATAGTTATTGAAGATGCTGCAGGTACTCAATTGTACAGCATTACGGTTGCAACTACTGCCACTGGCTATGCTGCTGAGCAAGTTTATTTGGGTGCATCTTTACCGTCCGGTAGTTATAAGATGTGGTTGAATGGTACGACTACAGGTGGTCTTTACGACAACTTAAGTGCTACTTATCCATATTGGTCAGGTGATAGCTCAGTAGTTATTACAGGTGATCGTAATGGTGGTGGTAGTTGGTACGAATACTTCTACGACTGGCAAGTAACGGTTGGAGGATGTGAGCGTGAAGATTCTACATTCACTGTAAGCATTCATCCTGATGCAGTCGCGGCAATCTCTGTAGATACAGCGAATGCTACGATCGGTGCTACGGATTGGATGGCGAACTGGAGTACTGCAGGTACAACTGGTGCTGATAGTATTTACGTTGAGTTCTCTAACGGAACATCTTCAAACGATACTTCAGGTACAGTGACCTTCACTGCAAACAACGCTGGTGAAACAGTTACTGTAATTGCGTTCGGACCGTGTTCTTCTGATACTGCGACCTTCACATTCGATGTGAACCAGATCAGTGTAGATGAAGACTTCCTGAACGGAACATTGAGTATTTACCCGAATCCAACGCGCGGTCTGTTCAACGTAGAATTTGCAACTGCAACAGCTACGAATGTTGAAATCAGCATCGTGAATATGGTAGGACAGGTGATCTCTAATGAGGTAGTTACTGTTAACGGACTATACAACAACCAATTCGATCTCAGCGATGAGTCGGCTGGTGTGTACTTCATCAAGTTTACAACTGATGAAGGAGTTCTAACAGAACGTATCACAGTAGAGTAGTTTTCATAGCTTTTAGCAATACCTTTAAACCCTGGCCGTTAGGCCGGGGTTTTTTTATATGTGATATGTTTGAAAAAGATCAGATAGTAAAATTTAAAGACGCCGGAGGAACAGCCAAAGTGAGTCGAATAGATGGAGATACCATTTATGTGATCGATGACTTTGGATTCGAAAATGCGCATCAAGCTCATGAACTTTTACCAATGGTGCAGTGGCAAGTTGGAGCAGTAGAGCATAAGGATAAGCGAAAGGAGAAATCAGCCCCGGCGGCGCAACAGATCGACCGATTATCCATTGACTTACATTCCCATGAATTGCTTGTGTCCACACAGGGAATGACTCGATATGAGATTTTGAATTATCAATTAGACAAGGCTAGTGCTACTGTACGCGAAGCGCGCAGACGAGGTATTACTAGAGTGTTGATTATTCACGGAAAAGGCTCTGGTCGTTTACAAGGAGAGGTTCACGAACTGCTCAGGAAGATGGGAGGCTGTGAGTTTTATTTTGCAGATTTCAGTGAAGGTGGATATGGTGCAACTGAAGTTCGTATTGTGAACCGTCTGCAGTAACTTTGCACCCGTTCTTTACATTTTAAGTTTAAACATTAGACGAGCCTTATCGCTTCGCAAGAAGAGGAAAGTCCGGACAGCATAGGGTAGTATGCTTCCTAACAGGAAGGCCATGCTTAGCATGGACAGCTAGTGCAACAGAGAGTAAACCGCCCTCGGGTAAGGGTGAAAGGGTGGGGTAAGAGCCCACCGCGGTTCAGGTGACTGGATTGGCAAGGTAAACCTCATACGCTGAAATGTCATGTATATCGTGTTCCTTACGGACCAGGCGACCCGCTTGGGGTTTACTGCACGAGGGGTAGGCAGATGGAGCGTATTCGTGAGGATACGCCTAGATAAATGATAAGGCCCCGCAAGGGGACAGAATCCGGCTTATATCGTCTAAGGTTTGAACTTGAAGTAAAGTTGCGCGTTATAAAGAGAACTTTAGTAAAACGGCTTTGGGATTTAGACAAAAGATTACTCCTGGATTCATTCAAAAATGGGTACAGGTTTTTAAAGAAAATGGTTTTAAAGCAGGATTGAAAATGCTGGGATGGCGCGCGGTAATTGCCATTTTTGTATTTTATCTGATCAGAGATGGATTCTTGTACATATTGTTGCCATACTTTATTGCAAAAGGATATTTTGGATTTTAAGCATAAAAAAACCGGCCCTCTAGGCCGGTTTTTTTATAAATCGTTCTGAGAATTTAATGTCCTAAAGCACTGAGATATCGCTCGCTTTCTAATGCAGCCATACACCCTGTACCGGCAGCGGTAATTGCTTGACGGTATATCTTATCCTGAGCATCTCCTGAACAGAATACACCTGGCAAATTCGTTTCAGTTGAGTCTGACTTAGTATAAATATATCCGGTCTCATCCATGTCGATCTGACCTTTGAAAATATCCGTATTAGGTTTGTGACCGATAGCAACAAAGAAACCTGTTGCAGCAATGCTGTGCTCGTCACCAGTCTTGTTGTTTTTCACTCGAACACCTGTGAGTCCTTTATCGTCTCCTTCAAGATCCACGGTTTCAGTATTCCAAAGTACTTCAATGTTGGGTGTTGCCATCACACGGTTCTGCATGGCTTTTGACGCTCGCATGCTGTCTTTACGGACAAGCATAGTAACTTTTGGACATAGCTTAGCTAGATAAGTAGCCTCCTCTGCCGCAGTATCTCCAGCGCCCACGACAACAACTTCCTGTCCTTTGTAGAAGAATCCATCACAGACTGCGCAGGCACTTACGCCAAAGCCCATATATTTTTCCTCAGCTGGAAGGCCTAGGTATTTCGCTGAAGCTCCTGTTGATATGATTATAGTTTTTGCTTGAACTTGAAGACTATCGTCAATGGTCAATGTATGGTAACCACCTACTACTGTCGCTAATTCAGTTTTAGTAACCAATCCGAAGCGCACCTCTGTTCCAAATCGCTCCGCCTGATTCTTTAAATCTTCCATCATCGCGTTACCGTCAGTACCTTTTGGATAGCCAGGGAAGTTATCGACTTCAGTGGTTGTAGTCAGTTGTCCACCAGGTTGAAGACCCATGTACATGATGGGATTTAAGTCTGCACGAGCAGCGTATATTGCGGCCGTATATCCAGCAGGGCCTGAACCAATGATGATACAATCGTGTTGTTCCATTATCTGTTTGTTTAGAATCCCAAATGTAGGGTGAATTGGTCCAATTATTTATCACATGACCCTATTCACGGATAGAGTTTTTTAATGAGTTATAAACGATGATGAAAATCAAATTTTTCGCGGTGCTTGGCACCTTAGTTTTAGCTGCTAGTTGTACGCCAACTAAAGTGATAGTTCCCCTAGAGGAAGGGCACTGGCAAATAGGTGTGACACAAGGTCGCCCCCAGATAAATGATGGGTTCTTACCGGTGCTTGGTGCCTATGCGGCAAAAGGGGTATCCGCTACGAAAACGAATTACGGAGGTATTCAATTTTCAAGTCTTTTTTTAGGAGCAGTGCAACTTGAAGGCGGAAGCGTGGCAGCACTTCTTCCCCAGGAAGGATTTAGGCCAGGGATTTCGTACAGCTTCGGTGCACAATCTTTTCTCAGTACGCGCGATTATGCCTTTCGATTCTATCCAGAAGCGGGTGCGAATGCATATTTTGAAAATGGACCGCACATTTTAAATGCATCTGTCAATACATGGTTAGATCCTACGTGGTTTTTGACCGATTTCGGCCGCGGGCAACTATTAGCACCTTCCGTCAGTGCGGGCTACCGTTTACGTTTTAAATGGTTCGAAGCCCAGTTAGAATATAAAATATTAAACCCAACGCGTGAACTACAAATTCCACAAAATTATATCCCTAGTACCTCTGGTCTTGGAGGTAGAGGAATGTATTGGGGAATTGCCATTAATTTCTAGACATGAGAATATTATTTACACTTGTAATCACCAGCATTCTACTTCAATCTTGTATGGATATAAGTGCAGCCCTCTTTGCCGGTGGCGATGGGACGTACGACTTCAAAAATGAATTGTTGGATCCACAATACCATGTAGACGAAACTAAGATTCATTTAATGGATTTCCAATCCGATAATGATACTGTCTATGCCCTGTATGTTGGTGATCTTGCTCAAATTGCCACGGATACCATCATTTTTTATTTGCATGGGAACGCAAGCTCTATGGATAATTTCTGGGAAACTGCAGGGTTATTCGCAAATCTTGGCGGATCCCATCATTTTGGATTTATGATGTATGATTACCGAGGTTTTGGCAAGAGTACTGGTCGTAGTACAGGTGTAGAGTCTATGGCGGCTGATTATGATGCGGTACTTGCCTTTTTGCAAACACAAGGTCTTACTAGTGATCGTATGGTAGTGGTAGCCAGTTCTTTAGGTTCACTTCCCGCTGGATCCGCTGCGGCTGGTGGATCAAGAATTCCAGTTCAAAAATTGGTCATGGAAGTTCCCCAAAGTACAGCGAACGTTATCATGCAAAATGCTACAGGACTGAGTCTACCGGCGTCAATGCTAACAAACTATAAGTTTGATATTGGTCAAAACATGGAAGACTATACCGGCGAATTGCTCTGGATGCACGGCACAGAAGATCTTGTCGCACCAATAGAAACGGCAGAAGCTGCCATGCAAAAGCATAACGGGACATATTATCAAGAAGCCATATATGAGGGAGCTGGACACGGTTTACGTTGGGATATTGGTGATGAAGAATGGTCAAAGATAGTGCTAGACTTTGTACGACATTAGGCATTAACCTAAACTGAATTTCGCACTATATTTGACCCCAATTCGGGATGTAGCTCAGGTGGTAGAGTGCACGTCTGGGGGGCGTGAGGTCGCAAGTTCAAGTCTTGTCATCCCGACTCAATAATAGCAAGGCTTCCAAGAAATTGGGGGCCTTTTTTTGTTAAATTAGGTGAGCAGTGCATTCTCAACGAATAGGCAATACAACCAGTAACCTAGTTCGTGATTTGGCACAAAATTTGTCCTAATTAGTATTCTAAAATATAGTCGCAATGAACTTAAAGTCAATCATTTTCGTATTAACTGCAATACTTTTTACATCGTGTGTAGTAGTTGCTCCAGGAACCGTAGGTGTAAAAAACAAACTCGGTAAACTAGGTAATAAAGTTATTCAGCCGGGTATAGTAGGGGTGAATCCGCTTACCACCCGAGTCATTACGGTTCCAACAAGGACTGTAAACCTAGAGGTCCCTTTGTACCTTCCTTCTAAAGAGGGATTGAATGTATTGGCTGAAATTTCAATATTATATCACATCGAGGCCATTCAAGCACCAAACGTAATACAAACAGTTGGTGAGAATTATGAGCAGGTCATGATCCTCAGTGTATTTAGATCTGCAGCAGCTAATGTTTGTTCACGATATATGGCGAAAGACATGCACAGTGGTCAAAGGGCTGAGATTGAGATGGCTATTAGTAATCATATGGATAGTCTGTTAATTGATCGTGGGTTTGTAATAGAATCGGTTCTGATGAAGAGTATTAAGTTACCTCCAGGGCTGTACGATGCTATTGAGAGTAAACTAGAGGCAGAGCAGATTGCGCAACGTATGGAATTTGAGCTCGAACAAGAACGGTTGGAAGCAAAGCGTAAAAAGATTGAAGCAGAAGGTACTAGAGACGCACAGAAGGTTCTTGCGGAAGGACTTACCGATGAGATCATTAAGTGGAGAAGTTTAGAGGTTTTTGAGAATTTATCGAATTCACCAAATGCTAAATTGATTTTCACCGATGGATCGGCTCCTATGCTTTTAAACGAGGATTTAAAGTAAGCGATCTAGGCAGTTATTGCCCAAACTACGATATCCCCTTTATTACTTTTGTAGTGAAGGGGATTTTTGTTGTGCAAAAAATACAATTCTACGGAGGCGTCTTTATAGTCTCAAAAATGAAATATATCTATGGAGTAGGATGATAAAACGATATATTATATGGTCATCTGGTTACTTTATGAGAATTAAGACAAGATGCATGCACTATGAAATATATAAATTTAGAGTAAACGACCTCACACGTGAAAACACGGTATTATCTCTTCATTCTTCTATTCACTATTACAGCGAACGCTCAAGAGTTAGTTAGTAATAATACTTTTTACGGGCAGGTAACTTCTACGTTCTATAAAGAAGCTCGCATCATTCGACGCATAACACCCGCGCAGTTTCATGAATTATCTGTTTTATATAACGGTTACCGATTAAACTTCAAATATGATGAGGATTATTCGGCATGTTTTGCTTCTTATCCTAAGACAATTGATTGGGAGTTAACTGAAGAAGAGTTAAGAAACTTGAGAAATTTTATTCGTAGGAATGGAGGAAATCTTCCAAAAACTTCGAAACCTAAGGTGAGTAGTCTTAATCCAGGTACTTCTAATGAATTAGTCTCAAATGCAGTTGACCAGAAAGTAGAAGAAGAGTTAGTTGATACTAAAGAACCGCCTCTATCGAGTGTGGAAATAACCCCAGCACTCGACAAAGAAGGTGTAGAAAGCGTTGACAAAGATTCTACGAATTGGACTAAACTTTCGGATGATCTCGACACATCAGAATTAGTCGTCGTAGCAAATACAATCACTATGAATAACTCTGACGTTGAGGCAAGTGGCATGATAAATACAGAAAGTGATAGTAGCTTCAAAAAAGTAGATCAGATGCGCGCTTACAAAAGAAAAGGGGTGATCTACCGCACTGATACGCTCTCTGTGAAGGAGGCGAAACTAATAGCTATGAACCAAAATTTCACAGCGTACCGAAACTTCGCGGCGGCACAAAGACTCCGGGGATGGAATACGTTCTGGGGAATTGTTACGGTACCGGTATACCCGATAGTAATTATCACTGGACCGGTTATAGCCGTGAGGGAGTCTATTCGAAAACGGAGAATAGAAACAGCGGTAGAAGCCTATAACATTTCTGTTCTTAAGACTAATAATAGGGATATCAAAACATTGATTCGATAATGAAAATTACTATTGTTTGAAGACGATCGAACTAGTAACGCTTTGATCACTCTTAACTTTCAATATATAAGACCCGCTAGATAAGTCAGAAGTTGAAAAGATCACAAAAGCACTCTCAGCAAAACGTTCGCTACGAACTAACCTCCCTGTAACATCATACATATAATAAGTGCCGTTTAAGGGCCTGGTAAACTCTATCGTCAAAGATCCTGACACAGGGTTAGGGTAGGTTTTATATTTTAAAGTGCTCTGTTCGGAAAGCCCCACCTCATTGAGACTTTTTATTACCTCAACTGTATCTCCACATTCGTTATACGCCTTCAAAGTAATGGTGTAATTAAGATTTACAGTGGCATATTGATGCGAAATACTGGAAGCTTGTGTACTGGTTTGTGATCCATCGCCCCAGTCCCATATTAGCCCCAGACTACCGGATACATTAGCGAAGAATTGGACTAGCATCCCATTCGAACCTGATGATGCGATATTAAAATTAAAGTTAGCATTTAATGCAGGACATGTAGAAACTGTATCTAGAACAGAATACGAACCGCCACAGGTATCGGTGCAGGTAAGGGTAACTGCAAAAGTACCTGACGATCCATACGTATGCGAAGTCATTGCACCACTAGCTGTAGTACCATCGCCAAAATCCCAAGAGTAAGAGCTTAGCCCTGCAGGTTGCGCAGAGAAATTAAATGAAAGCGCACTAGCCGCGCTGCTCGTAAAACTGGGTTGAACGGTAGTACAAATGGAAACATTTTGACTTGAGCTCGCCGCAATGCCACAGGCATCTGTAACAACTAGGTTAACAATATATACTCCTGGATTAGCAAAAGAATGTGTAGGATTGCTGCCAGTTGCCGTAAAACCATCACCGAAATTCCAACTGTAGCTTAATCCCGCTCCAATAGAGGCCCCTGCATTAAATACCTTAGTTTGTCCGTTACCCGCAACAGCAAATTGGCTTACCACTGATCCACATACGGTCAATGTAAATGTTAAAGTATCTGAGTTTCCACAATAATTTGATGCGACTTGTTGCACCGTATAAATGCCAGGTGTCGGGTACGTATAGATCGGGGAGCTTCCGGTACTATTCGCTCCATTTCCCCATAACCAAAGAATGGAATCTGACGGACTGCCTGTATTTAGAGCATTTACCGTACTCCCGGTTAGCGTTACGCTTCCTTGTGCAGTGACTGCCGGACAGTTGGGTGTATTAAAGTTAAGTGTTGCATTCGAACTGAGTAGATTAACGCCACAACTGTCTTTGATAAATACGCTGTAGGAGGTGTTTGGAATTAGACCTGTGAGTGTGTAGGGTGATGTTGCGGGATTAATGAGTTGACCTGTACCTAAGGTAAATCCTGTTGGTCCATATTCGATAATACTGATAGAAGAAGTGCCCTGCCAAGTCAATGTAGCTGCATTAGTAGTGATGCTAGATGCTGTTAAAAGCGTTGGCGCAGGACAATTTAGGGTTCCTTCAAAAGCGATATCGTCGATACAAATGGCGGAGGAATAGGTAAAGAATGAACTTCCTGATGCCTTAATTGCCTGAAGTGTTATTACGACGGTATCACCTAAAAAAGTTGAAAGTGATGTTGTCTTTTTAAGCCAAGCAGCGCCGCCGGATTGTTGCGCACCAGTGAACGAGCTTATCAAAGTGTCGCTTCCCCCAGGGCTCCTTGCATACACATTTAATCCTCCGATGCTGTTGCCATACATATGGTACCAGAACGAAAATTCGGGACTAAGTAATTGCCCTAGATAAACTGGTGGTAATTCAATATTGGCGGTGTCTGACGTAGCGCTGTTTGCTCTGGCAAATAAATAACCACTAGAACCACCTGTATGATCAGTTTGGGGTCCTGTGAATGCAAAGTGATCGAAACCGGACCGTGCTCCAGTCCAAAAGTAGCCGTCATTATCATCTTCGAATCGGGTAAAACAATTTCCGATCTGTCCTGAAGGCCTGAAAGAGGAGGGACCTTGCCATTGATTGTTGCTAAAGCTATTAGTGTAAGGAGCAGTGAAAATGGAACAACTTGTAAAGAAGGACGGACCTTTAACCCAGACACTTTTGTCAGTACTGCTGCAGCTGTCTCTAACTTCCCAACGGTATTTTGTGTTTGGGTCTAAGGACGTCAATAGGAATTGTGTGTTTGAAGCACTTACAACATTCCAATTGTTGGCATTTACTTTTTTGTATCGTAATTGATAGTAGTTAGCCCCACCTGTATTCCATTTTAAAAGTGCATCTCCAGTACTCACTGAAAGTACCTTGGGAAACTTAGGTCTAGGGCAACTGGGAGCGGATGCTACAGAGATATCATCAATAGAGAATGGTTGTCCTTGTACGAGCGATACACCGTCGTAGGAAAAAGTGATGCGAATGGTATCACTAGAGCTGTAACTAAGGGGTATCACTATTTCTTTCCAAGGGGATGTCTGCGAACCCTGAAGTGCACCACTCGTATCAAATACTGCAGTTTTAGATCCATCAAGTTGCTCTACAGTAGCTGTGAATTTTCCGAATTGGACAGGAAACCCATTAGTGGGTTGTGCATTGGAGAAGGCGTGTAACCAGAATTTAAGTTCAGGATTGGTCAATAAATTTAATGTAATCCACGGCGTGGTAAAGGAAAGATTATCTGGGGCTGTAGATCCATAGCGGTAGTTGGTGGCTAGAAATTTCCCGTTTCCCGTAGGTGTATGATCGGTATTTGGCCCCTCATCTGTACTCTTTGGACCACGTGCGACTTTCCAATAAAAACCTAAACTTCCCGAATCCAAAAAACAGTCACCAAAGTCTCCTTGATCAAACCAACTTAAAGGTGCGACCCAATCATTCCCTTCAAAGTCTTCGGACCAGGGAGCTATAAAATAGCCACAAAGCGTTTCGATTGTAATGAACTCTGACCAAGCGGATGTATCACTAGTCCCGCACAAGGAACGAACTCTAAGGGTGTAAGAGGAATTTGGCGCAAGCCCATTTAAGTTATATTGATTATTGGTGACTAATGCGATATTACCAGTATTCGGCGCTGTTGTCCCCTGTGACCATTGAACTTGGTAATAAGTTGCACCAGTGGTATCCCAGGTGATTTGAGCATTTCCAAGACTTAAGGCAGTGAGTCGAACTTTGATTGGTTTTTTACAACTAAGGGTATCTTCGGTGATGGCAAAATCATCAATACTGATTCGAGAGTTACTTCCTGAATTTAAGCCCGCTAAATCACGGAATGCTGTGAATTTAAAGGCAACGGTATCATCAATATAATCGGCTATGGAATAGATGGCCTGGTGCCATGGACTGGTTGAAGAAACGAAGGCACCTGTATTGGGGAATAAGGAGTCAATCACAGTCCAATTGCTTGCTGTGTCCGTAGTAATGGCTACTTCCAACCTTTTAATATCGGAACCAAAGAGATGGTACCAAAATGATACTTGCGGGGCAGAATCGTTAGCCAAAGAAATATAAGGGGTAATGAGCGTCGACGAATCGGTAGCGGTAGCGAAGAAATAGGGATCACAACTCAGATAGCCTGAACCTCCATTGGTATGGTCTCCCGACGGTCCTGTGGCATTCGCTAATGAGGAAGATGGAGAGGGCGCTTTGATCCAATTATACGTGGTGTATACTCCACGGTCCCAACAACCATTGATGGATCCAATATTGAACTGACTCGTTGGAGCAACCCAACCGCCCCCGGCGCCAGAGAATGATTCAGTATAAGGTGTGTTGTAGAGACACGGTGTTGAATTTGATGTTAAGGTGCAGACTACGGTGTACTGAGGCGTAGTGGTGGACATTAAATTTCCAGCGGTTGAGGTATACAAAGTGGTTCCTGTAGCGTTATCTGTAACGGTGAAAGAGCATTCACTTTGCCATTGTCCGCCTCCTAGCCAACCAAAAGTTAAAGTATCTCCTGTAGTTATTGAAATCTGGTAAGAAATAGTGGATCCTGTAGAAAGTGTAAGCGTACTGGGACTGTATCCCGAGGTTTGGACATACATTGAATTCCCATTCCATCCGTCCCCGTAAGAATCTAGGAGCGTAAGGGTGTAGCTACACTGCGAAGTTGCGCTGAAGTTTAGCCCTAACATTAAAGCCAAAAGGAATTTCTTAATTACTCGGAATGAAATCATTATTGTTTAACGTTTAGTCAAAATAGTTAAACAAAAAAATGAAATAAAAGTTTGACATCACTTACCAAATGTTAAATTCCAAGCATAGCGGTAGAATGCTAAACGCTTTCCTAGGTGGCCCGTAACCTACTTAAACTCTGTTGGGTAATACCGAGATATGAGGCGATGTAACGATTAGCCGCAATTTGTTCAACATATGCATACTTTTTAAGAAATAAATCATACCTCTCTTTAGCTGTTAGCCTAAGCTGGTCAAGTATTCTATCATGGAGCGTTGCAACATGTCTTTGAAGAAACCCTCTTCCGACAGTTGCTAATTCAGGATGATTAACATAAAGGCGCTCCAAATCCAGCATATTAAATGCTAAAACATGTGAATCTTCAAGAGCATCCGAAGAAATAGATCCCGTAGATTCTAGATAAAGCCCCTTATAATCGCATAGCCAAAAGAATTGTGTGTTGAAGCTCATAGTATGTTCTTTGCCCTTTTCATCAGTTTGAAATGCACGCATGCAGCCGGACACAACGTAAAAAACGTCCGTTATATTTTTTCCCTGCTCAAAAAGTAATTCTCCTTTTTCGATATGTTTCAGTCTAGCTATTTTTTGAATATCTGCTTTTAACGTAGAGGATAGTTGTGTCTTTTTTTCTAGCCAGGAGAAAATGTGTTCCAGGTGTGCTGATTTAATAGACATAGGATATGTATTTGTTCAAGCGTTATGAATACCAATGGTACTCTATACAAGATACCTTTTAATACTTTGCTTAGTGTAATATACAGATATAAACCGCCTGTTCAGATCTAAATGTGTAAGGCGGTAGTCCTAACTATTAAACGCATCTAATGATTAACATTTATTCTTTCTGTCCTATCTTTCATCCAAACTGTATTTCATGATTGAATCAACAACTCTAATAGGAGTTCTAGTAGGATTTACATTGCTCGGGATTATTCTTGGTAGAATGACATCGAAGGATAGTGTCGATGATTTTGCTTTGGGCGGAAGGTCATTGGGCTTTTTTCCTTCTTTAATGACCTTAAGTGGTACTTTCGTTAGTGCAGTTA
>Ga0228615_1000747_pt1 | contig 17372 bp, 15 predicted proteins | sample 16DmetaG_FD_190530 | JGI IMG/M metagenome (GOLD analysis project Ga0228615, IMG submission 190530) | Seawater microbial communities from Monterey Bay, California, United States - 16D | ecosystem: Environmental > Aquatic > Marine > Coastal | place: USA: California | collected 2016-10-17
TAGTGGTGATGATAATAATAAACTAGAAATTAAGCTTATGATTGATAATGCAGTTGAGTTTTCTAAGTCTAGTAAAGCAGAATTATATGAAACAGGATTAATTGGGGGTAAAGCTATCGCAATTATTCCTAATTATAAGGATAGTTCTATAGCAGAAAGTGGAGATTACCTGAAAGGAATAATAAAACCAGGTCTAACAGAACTTGTTAATCAAAAACTTACTCCATTACAATTCAAGCTTGAGAGTGCCATACAGAATGCAGATAAAGTAATGCTTAATATTAATGATTTACTTAGTAATGACACTAAAAATTCGTTACAAGAAAGCATACTTAATTTCAAGAATATTTCAGAATCTTTGTATGAGACTACTGATAATTTAAGCTCAATAATTTCAAATAATTCTAATTCTATTGAAAATTCATTGAAAAACATCGAGACATCTGCTGAAAATCTTAGTGAAATTACAGAAAGTGTTTCAGATGCAAATCTTAGTGATTTGATTTTAGAACTTAAAACTACTGTTACTAATTTTAATTTGGTTTTAACGAAGATAAACACAGGCGACGGTAGTATTTCTAAGTTACTAGATAATGATGCTATATTTAACAACTTAGAAAAAGCAACTGCTGAGCTTGAAGAATTGATTAATGATATTAAAGCTAACCCTAACAGATATGTTCATTTTTCAATATTTGGAAAAAATACAAGTAAAAACCAATAACTATCTATGTTTGAATACTTACCCAATATTATTTTTGTTGTAGTATTATTTTTAGGGTTATATTTCTTCTCAAGAAATTTACTTCGTCTTTACAGAAATATTAATTTAGGTAAACAAATTAACGTTTCAGATAATAAGAAACAGAGGTTTGTAAATATGTTAAAAATTGCCTTAGGTCAAGGTAAGCTAATTAAACGCCCCGTTTCTGGTTTTTTACATGTTGTAGTTTATGTGGGATTTGTGGTAATAAACATAGAGCTTTTAGAAATTGTTTTAGATGGCATATTAGGTTCTCATAGGCTCTTTTCTGGCTTTATGGGGTCTTTTTACGGATATTTAATCGGAACATTTGAATTTTTAGCTGTTTCAGTTATTTTCGCTGTTTCTGTTTTTTGGATTAGAAGAAACGTAATTAAATTAAAAAGATTTTTTGGAGATAACATGAATGGTTGGCCAAAAAATGATGCTAATATTATTCTCTATTTTGAAGTAGTTTTAATGGTTCTTTTCATCACAATGAATGCCACTGATTTGAAATTTCAAGAAATGAACTCAGGCAATCTAATTAGTGGTTATGTTGCAGGTTTTTTTAGTGATTACTCAAGTGAAACTTTACATTTTATTGAAAGAGCTTGTTGGTGGGCTCACATAATTGGAATATTAATTTTTATGAATTATTTGTATTTTTCAAAACATCTACATATTCTTTTAGGTTTCCCAAATACTTATTTTGCTAAACTCAATAGTCTTGGAGAAATAGATAACCTTAACTCTGTAACCAACGAAGTAAAATTAATGATGGATCCTGAAACAGCTTTCTCAAATGATGCTTCTGAATCTGATGAAATAGATAAGTTTGGTTCATCAGATGTAATGGATTTAAATAGATTACAATTACTAAACTCATATTCATGTACCGAATGTGGTAGGTGCACAAGTGTTTGTCCTGCCAATATTACTGGTAAGAAACTTTCCCCAAGAAAAATAATGATGGATACAAGAGATAGAATTGAGGAAGTTGGAAAAAATATAGATTTAAATAACGGGAATTTTGTAGATGATGGTAAAACATTATTAAATGACTATATAACCAAAGAAGAGTTATGGGCTTGTACATCTTGTAATGCTTGTGTTCAAGAATGTCCCATTAGTATAGATCCTTTATCAATTATTTTAGATATGAGAAGATATCTTGTAATGGAAGAATCATCAGCTCCCCTTGAACTCAATAATATGATGTCAAATATTGAAAACAACGGTGCACCATGGCCATACAACCAAATGGACAGACTTAATTGGAAAGAATAAATAATAATAATAAAATTAATGAAAAGAGAAGAGATTGATAAAATGCTTCACGATAAAGTGGAATCTGGAGAGAAAGTTAGTCCAATACTTCCTAGTGGAGTTAAGAACTATTTAATTGATATTGATGGTACTATAACTGATGATGTGCCTAATGAAGAACCTGAAAGAATGTCAACATGCTTACCATTTGAAGATGCCTTAAAAACATGTAATAAATGGTTTGATGATGGACACATGATATGTTTCTTTACATCTAGAGTTGAAGAACATAGATCTGTAACAGAAAATTGGTTAGCAAAACACGGTTTTAAATACCATTCTCTTTTAATGGGTAAACCCAGAGGTGGCAACTATCATTGGATAGATAACCATCTTGTAAGAGCTACTAGATATAAAGGTAAATTTACTGATCTTGTTCAAAAAGAAGTAAAAGCAGAAGTTTTTGATGATTAATAAATAAATTTATTATGGAAAAGAAGAATTTACAAGTTAAAACCATGGCTGATTATGCTGCTGAAGGAAAAGAGCCTGAGGTATTATTTTGGGTAGGTTGTGCTGGAAGTTTTGATGATAGAGCAAAAAAAATTACTAAAGCATTTGTAAAGATTTTAAATTCTATTAATGTTGATTTTGCTGTTCTAGGTACTGAGGAATCATGTACTGGTGATCCAGCAAAACGCTCTGGAAATGAATTTTTATTTCAAATGCAGGCTATGACAAATATTGAAGTTTTAAATTCTTACGATGTTAAAACTATTGTAACAACATGCCCTCATTGTTTTAATACCATTAAAAACGAATATCCTTCATTAGGTGGGAAATACAAAGTTTTGCATCATACTCAGTTTCTAAATAATCTTTTAAAAGAAGGTAGATTAAAAATTGAGGGTGGTGAGTATAGGGGTAAAAAAATCACTTACCATGACCCATGTTATTTAGGTCGAGCTAATAATGAATATAATGCACCAAGAGAGCTAATTAAAAAACTTGAATTAGAACTTATAGAAATGAAACGCTGTAAGTCAAATGGACTTTGTTGCGGAGCAGGTGGTGCACAAATGTTTAAAGATGCAGAAAAAGGTGATAAAGAAATCAATATTGAAAGAACAGAAGAAGCACTTGATACTAAAACAAGTGTTATAGCTGCTGGGTGTCCATTTTGCAATACAATGATTAGTGATGGAGTTAAGGCTAAAGAAAAAGAAAAGGATGTAAAAGTTCTTGACATAGTTGAATTAATTGTAACTGCTCAAGATTTGTAAATTATGCTTGTAGATTTTGATACTTTAAACAATGAATCAAGAGTTTGGGTATACCAGTCCAATAGAACTATTTCAAAAGAAGAAACTAGTGAAATTGAATTGAAAATTAAAGATTTTTTAATTTCATGGACAGCCCATGGAAACGACCTTGAAGCTAGTTTTATTATAAAATACGGAAGGTTTATTATTATATCATTAAATGAATCCTCTGCTAAAGCAACAGGCTGTTCGATAGATTCCTCAGTAAGGTTTATTCAAGGTTTAGAAGAGCAGTATAATATCAATCTTCTAGATAAAATGAATGTTTCTTATAGACATGGGGAGTTTATAGCTTATAAACCCTTGATTGAATTTAAAAAAATGATAAAAAACAGGTCTATTTCAAAAAAAACTATTGTTTTTAATAATTTAATAAATAATAAATCTGAGTTTTTAAATAACTGGGAAGTACCTATTGAAGAAAGCTGGCATAGTCGATTCTTTAATTAAACTAATATTTCATTATGATGATAAGATATTTTCTTTTGTTATCACTATTGATTAGTGAAGTTAATGCTCAGAAATCTTTTGACCCACTTCTTGTTACTGATGAAGAATTGGAGCAAAGTATATGGGTTGATAGTATTTATTCTTCTATGACTTTAAAAGAAAAAGTTGGACAATTATTCGTAATACAGGCATTCTCTAATAAAAACAAAAATCATAAAGATAATATCATAAATATAATTAGAAACAATAATATTGGTGGCATTATATTTTCAAAAGGATCCGCACATAAACAAGTTGATTTAACTAATGACTTTCAAAGTGAGTCTTCTATTCCTTTGTTAATAGGAATGGATGCAGAATGGGGCTTAAATATGAGACTAGACTCTACATTTTCATTTCCATGGAATATGACTTTGGGAGCTATAAAAGATAACAATCTTATAAGACAGGTTGGGCGTAGTATAGCGGATCATTGTAAAAGAATTGGGGTTAATTTTAATTTTGCGCCAGTAGTAGATATAAATACTAATCCTGACAATCCTATTATTGGAAATAGATCATTTGGGGAATCTACCCAAAATGTATCTTCAAAATCGTTAAATTTCATGCGTGGTCAACAAGAAATGAATATACTTTCAAGTGCTAAACATTTTCCAGGTCACGGAGATACAAGTACGGATTCTCATAAAACATTACCTTTTATTAGTCACGATAAGAAAAGAATTCTTAAAACAGAATTAAAACCGTTCAAAACTCTAATTAATAATGGACTTGAGAGTGTTATGATAGCACATTTAGAAGTTCCTAGTCTTGAAAAAACTAAAGGACTTCCATCAACTTTATCATATTCAATTGTAACTTCTTTATTGAAAAACACTTTAGGTTTTAAAGGTTTAATCATTACTGATGCATTAGAAATGAAAGGACTTTCTAATTTTAAATCAAAAGGTAATTTAGATATGTTAGCTTTTAAAGCTGGTAATGATATTCTATTAATGTCAGCTAATGTTTCTGAAGGCATTCAGGCTATCGTTGATGAATATAATTTAGGTGAAATTTCTGAAGAAAGATTATCATACTCTGTAAAAAAAATATTGAAGGCTAAGTATAAAGTTGGATTGAATAACTTTTTACAGATATCGAAAACCAATTTATATAATGATTTAAATAGCCTGGAAAATAAGATCTTAAATGAAGAATTAGTTGAGAAAGCTATTACGGTAGTAAAGAACAACGATAATATGCTACCAATTAAGAATTTAAAGAACTCAATTGGTTATTTGAATTTTGGTAATGACAATTACATGGCTTTTTTTGATGAATTAACTAAATATTCAAAGATTGATAATTTAGATGAAATAGATATTTTAAAAACTGAATTTGAAAGTTTTATAGAATCAAATTATAAAACTATAATTATAGGTGTTCATGCAAACAGTGAAACACCTTGGAAAAGTTATAATTTAAAAAAAGAGGAAATAATTTTCATTAATCGAATATCAAAAAAAGTTAATGTTATATTAAATATTTTCGGTAGCCCTTACATGTTAAATAAATTTAAAAATATTAAAAATATTAATGGTATTATAATTTCATATCAAAACTCTAAAGTTTTTCAAAAAAAATCTGCACAATTGATATTTGGTGCAATTGAATCAACAGGAATTCTTCCTGTGAGTATCGGTAAGTTATTTTCTGCAGGTCAAGGTTTAGAATTAAATAAAATTAATAGATTGTCTTATGGTTTACCTGAGTCTGTAAATCTAAGATCAGAGAAATTAAATAAAATAGATTCACTAGCACAGATAGCTATTGACTCTAGTATGACACCAGGTATGCAAATATTAGTTGCAAAAGATGGAAAAGTAGTTTATGATAAAAACTTTGGATATTTAACTTATAAAAAAAAACAAAGGGTAAATCATAATACAATTTATGATATAGCATCCTTGACCAAAATTTTGGTTACTCTTCCAATAGTGATGAAAATGGTTGAACAAGGAAAATTGTCATTAGATACAAAGTTAAAAGAAATCATACCTCAATATGTTAACTCAAATAAGTCTGATAAAACGATAAAAGAAATTTTATCACATTTTGCAAATTTAAAATCTTGGATACCATTTTATAAATCAACTCTAGATACAGTAAATAAATTACCTAACCCATTGTATTATAAAAAGAGTTTTAGTAACGAATACAACATTAAAGTAACAGAAAATTTATATCTACTATCCAGCTTTAAAGACAGTATTAATATAAATATTAAAAACAGTGAGTTAAACAATGATAAGTATAAATACAGTGATTTGCCTTACTATATACTAAAAGAATATATTGAGAATTATTATTCATCTGATTTATCTTCAATTATTGATTCACAAATGAATAATAAAATGGGATTAACTCATTCGTCATTTTTTCCAAGAGAAATAAATTCATTAGATAATATTGCTCCAACTGAAATTGATGATTACTTTAGGTTTCAAGAAATTAGAGGGACTGTACACGATATGGGTGCAGCTATGCAAGGTGGAATAGGAGGTCACGCAGGTTTGTTTAGTAATGTTAACGATATTGCCAAAATTATGCAGATGTTTATACAGGATGGAGAATATGGTGGTGAAAGATATTTAAATAAATCAACAATAGATTTATTTAATAAATGTTATTATTGTAGTGAAGAAAATAGGAGAGGAGTTGGTTTTGATAAACCCCAAATTGAAGAAGATGGTCCAACATGCGGTTGTGTGTCTATGAATAGTTTTGGTCACTCAGGTTGGACTGGAACTTATACTTGGGCAGATCCAGATGAGAAAATAGTTTATGTCTTTTTGTCTAATCGATCTTATCCTAATTCGGTAGAAAATAAATTACTAAAAAATAATATTAGAACTGATATCCAAAAATTAATTTATGAATCAATAATTAAATAATATTTATGATTATAGGAATTGTTTGTTATCCAACATATGGAGGTAGTGGAGTTGTAGCTACAGAACTTGGTTTAGAATTAAGTAAAAGAGGTCACGAGGTTCACTTTATTACATATAATCAGCCTGTAAAGTTGAATTTATTTAATAACAATATTCATTATCACGAAGTTATAGTACCTGATTACCCTTTATTTCACTATCAACCTTATGAATTAGCTCTTTCCAGTAAAATTGTTGATATGGTAGATTTACATAAAATAGATATTTTACATGTTCATTACGCAATACCCCATGCTTATGCTGCTTATATGTCAAAGCAAATGCTAAAAACAAGAGGTATTAATTTACCAATAGTAACTACTTTACATGGAACAGATATAACCTTAGTTGGTAGCCATCCATTTTATAAAAATGCAGTTGAATTTAGTATAAATAATTCCGATGCTGTAACTTCAGTTTCTGAAGACTTAAAAAAAGATACTTTAAGTTTTTTTGATATTAAAAAAAACATAGAAGTCATACCAAACTTTGTTGATTTAGATAAATACAACCATGTTCATGAAAATTGTGATCGAAGTGTATTAGCTGATGACGATGAAAAGATTATTACTCATATAAGTAATTTTAGAAAAGTAAAAAGGATAGATGATGTAATAAATGCATTTAATCTAATTAATAAACAAATCAATTCAAAATTAATATTGTTAGGAGATGGACCAGAGAGAATAAGAGCAGAAAAACTATGTGATGAACTTAATCTTAATGAAAAGGTCTTGTTTTTAGGAGCATCAAATGAGACAGCAAAAATATTATGTTTAAGTGACGTGTTTGTATTAGCATCTACAACAGAGAGTTTTGGACTTGTAGCCCTTGAGGCTATGGCTTCATCTGTTCCTGTAGTGTCTACTAATTCAGGAGGTCTTCCAGAAGTTAATAAAAATGGTTTTTCAGGTTATCTTTCAGATGTTGGTGATATAAATAGTATGGCTAAAAATGCTATTAAAATACTTGAAGACTCTACAAAGTTGATGAATTTTAAAAAGAATGCTAAACAACAAGCTAATAAGTTTGATGTACACAACATAGTTCCAAGTTACGAAGATATTTATAAAAGAACTTTAGCAAACCAATAATAAAAAGTTAATAATGAAAAGAAAAGATTTTTTAAAAATTTCAGCAAGTGCTGCAATGTTTTTTGGAATTACTCCAAAAACCCTTGCCGACTCATCACAATTAGTTGAATATTTAAAACCTACCTTTAATAATGATGGTTCATGTGTTAATTTAATAGATCAACCTATTAATAAGGTTAGGGTAGGAATTATCGGACTAGGAAATAGAGGTAGTGTTTTGATTCAAATGTTTGATTATTTAATTAAAAATAATTTTTCTGAAATAGTTGCTTTAAGCGACTTAAATGAAATTAACATTGACAAAAATATTAGTTACTTAAAAAAAATACAAAAAAAGAAACCTGATATCTATAGTGATAATATTCACTCATGGAAAGAATTAGTAAAACGTGATGATATTGATCTTGTAATAGTAGCAACTCCTTGGAGTACACATACTGAAATGTGTGTTTATTCAATGCAAAATAATAAACATGTAGCTTGTGAAGTACCAATAGCTACATCTTTAAAAGATTGTTGGAAAATTATCGAAGTAGCAGAATCCACAAAAAAACATTGTATGATGATGGAAAACTGTTGTTTTAATAATGAAGAGTTGTGGTTGTTAAATATGATAGACAAAGATGTATTTGGAAATATTAATCATGCTGAAGGCGCTTACATTCATGATTTAAGAAAACATTTATTAGATAACGATTATTATCACAACCAGTGGAGAATTAAGCATCATCAAAATAGAAATGGTAATTTATACCCTACTCATGGTTTAGGTCCAGTATGCTCATATATGGATATTGGAAGAGGTGATAATTTAAAACATTTAGTTTCCATGAGCTCTAATGAAGAAGCTCTAAGTATAGCCGCTAAATCCATAAATAGTGAATATGATTCTTTTTCGTGTGGTGATATGAATACTACACTTATCAAAACAAATCTTGGTAAAACAATTAAGCTCCAATATGATGTGCACACTGGTAGACCTTATACAAGGTTAAATAATGTAAATGGAACAAAAGCAGCGCATCAAGGTTATCCATCAAAATTATATATTAATAATTCTGAATTACAGTGGAGTCATAGATGGCTAAACGAAGAAGAGTATAATAATTACAGAAAGAAATATAACCATCCTCTTTGGGCTACAATGGAAAAAGAAATATCAAACAATCAAGTTGGTCATGGTGGAATGGATTTTGTTATGATATATAGAATAATTAGATGTTTAAATAAAGGATTGCCACTTGATATAAATGTTTATGATAGTGTTATGTGGAGTTCAATTTTTCCTCTTTCAGAAATGTCTGTTATTAATGATGCTAAAACTATAAAAATTCCAGATTTTACATCTGGAAAATGGAAAGAGTCTAGAAAATCAGAACTACTTAGAGTTATATAAATATTTTTCCTGGATTAAGGATTTTATTTGGATCAAATAAATTTTTAATTTCAATTTGCAAATCAATAGCTTTTTTAGAAAAAGCAATATCCATATACTCTTTCTGTACATATCCAATGCCATGCTCACCAGAAATAGTTCCACCTAGTTTAACGGTTAAAGTAAATATTTCTCTAATTGCTTTTTTTAGCTCTTTATCCCATTTGTGATCACTCATTTTACCTTTTATAATGTTAATGTGTAAATTACCGTCACCTGCATGTCCATAGCATACACTTTTGAATCCATATTTAAGTCCAATTTTTTTTACGCCTTTAAGTAATTTCGGTAATTCAGCTCTTGGCACAACTGTATCTTCTTCTTTATAAACGGAGTTAGCTTTCACAGCTTCACCAACCGATCTTCTTAACTTCCATAATGTGTTTTTATGGTTTTCGTTATCAGCAAGAATAACATCACTGCAATGAAATGAGGTTACAACTTTCTCAATTTCTTCACATTCTTTAAACAAAACATTTTCATCATTACCATCCACTTCAATTAGTAAATGCGCTTGTATGTCATTGCTAATATCCATTTTTACATCTGAATATTTAATAGCCCAGTCTATAGCATCTCTTTCCATGAACTCTAAAGAACAAGGGTTTAATCCTGCTCTAAATATGGCAGATACTGCTTCACATGCTGATTCTGCTGATTTAAAGGGAACTAATAAAGTAATTGATTTTTTTGGTAATGGAATTAGCTTAAACACAACTTTTGTAATAATTCCTAATGTCCCTTCACTTCCAATCATTAATTGGGTTAAATTATAACCTGTTGAGTTTTTTAAAACATTTGCTCCTGTCCAAATAATTTCACCTGTAGGTAAAACAACTTCCAGGTTTAAGACATAATCTTTTGTGACACCATATTTTAATGCTTTTGGTCCACCAGCATTTTCTGCAAGATTACCTCCTAAAAAACAACTACCTTGGCTAGCAGGGTCAGGAGGATAGAAAAGATTTTCTTTTTCAACAAAATCTTTAAACACTTTATTAATAACGCCTGGTTCAACGGTAGCTTGTAAGTTTCTTTTATCAACTTCAATTATTTTATCAAATCTTTCAGTACTTAAACTAATACCTCCGTAAATTGGTAAACTACCACCACTTAAGCCTGTTCTTGCTCCGCAAGGGGTTATTGGGATTAATCTTTTGTTACAATATTTAATAATTTTTGAGATTTCAACTGACGTAATTGGTTTAATAACTATTTCAGGTGGAAAACTTAAATTTTCAGTATGATCAGTTGAGTATGCTTTTAATGACTCTTTATCAACGTGGATGTTATTTTTACCAACTATTTTAGAAAAAAAACCTACATCAATTTCATTAACTTTAGAATACTTGTTTACCATACTTAAAAATAAATATAATATATATATTATTGCATTATTTTTTGTTTTAATCTTAATAATCTATTTTTACTTTTCAATCTGAATAAATATGTCTGCTAATACATTTGGAAACATTTTTAAATTAACCTCATTTGGCGAGTCTCATGGATTAGCTTTAGGTGGTGTGATTGATGGCTGTCCTGCCGGACTGAAGATAGATTTTGATAAAATTAACTTCGAGCTTAGCAGAAGAAAACCTGGACAATCTAAAATAGTAACTCAGAGAAAAGAGGATGATAAAGTTGAATTCTTATCTGGAATTTTTGAAGGTATTACAACTGGTACTCCAATCGGTTTTATTATTAAAAATTCTAATCAAAAATCTAAAGATTATGATCATATAAAAAATATCTTTAGACCTAGTCATGCTGATTTTACTTATGAAAAAAAATATGGAGTAAGAGATTATAGGGGAGGTGGTAGAAGTTCTGCTCGTGAAACTGTTTGTAGAGTTGTAGCAGGTGCAATAGCTAAACAATTAATTAGCGACATAAATATAACTGCTTATACATCTTCAGTCGGTAAAATTAAGCTAAATAAACACTATTCTGAATTAGATTTTTCTAACATTGATAATAATTCAATTAGATGTCCTGAAAATTCAACCGCACAATCTATGATTGAAAAAATAAAGGAGATAAAAAAAAATGGTGATACCATTGGAGGTGTAATAACATGTGTAATTAAAAACGTACCGATTGGTATCGGTGAACCAGTTTTTAATAAATTACATGCTAAGCTTGGAAGTGCTATGCTTTCAATTAATGCTGTAAAAGGATTTGAATTTGGTAGTGGTTTTAAAGGTACATTGCTAAAAGGTAGTGAGCATAATGATGTGTTTAATGAAGATAACACAACAGAAACTAATCATTCTGGAGGAATTCAAGGAGGTATTAGTAATGGAATGGATATTTATTTCAATGTTGCATTCAAACCTGTTGCAACAATTATGCAAAAGCAAACAACAATTAATTCAGAAAGTAAAGAGGTCACTATGATGGGTAAAGGAAGACATGACCCATGTGTTTTACCTAGAGCAATTCCCATAGTAGAATCTATGGCTGCTCTAGTAATTGCAGACTTTGTACTTTTTTCTAGATTAAATAAATTATAAATAAAAAAAATAATGGCTTTACATTGGAAGATTTTAATTGGAATGTTATCTGGGGTTTTGTTTGGTATTTTAATGCTCAATATTGACGGTGGAGATTTGTTTGTTAATAATTGGATCAAACCACTCGGAACTATTTTTGTTAAACTTTTAAAATTAATTGCTATTCCTTTAATTTTAGCGTCACTTATTAAGGGTATTTCAGATCTAAAAGATATTTCAAAATTTAAGACCATTGGCTCCAAAACTATTATTACATACATTTTAACTACAGTTGTTGCTATTTCTATTGGCTTAATTTTAGTTAATTTGATTAATCCAGGTTCGGGTATTTCTAGTGAAACTGTTGAAAGATTAACGTCTACTTATTCAGAAAGCTCTGGTGTTCAGTCTAAATTAGTTGAAGCAAATAATCAAATACAAAATAGCCCGTTACAGTTTCTCGTTGACACAGTCCCTGATAATGCATTTAAAGCAATGTCAAATAATTCATTAATGCTACAAGTAATATTTTTTACAATATTTTTAGGTATTAGTATGCTTCTAATTGGAGAAGAAAAGTCAAAACCTCTAAAATCATTTTTTGATTCACTAAATTTTGTTGTTTTAAAGATGGTTGATTTAATAATGAAGACAGCTCCTTATGCTGTATTTGCACTACTAGCTAGTGTGATTACATCTTCAAATGACCCTGATCTTTTACTTGCTCTTTTAAAATATAGTGGAGTTGTATGTTTAGGATTATTTTTTATGATAATAGTTTATTCTGTCGCTGTTTATTTTATAACGAATTCTAATCCTTTAGTTTTTTTAAAAAAAATAAGTCCTGCTCAGCTTTTAGCATTTTCCACAAGTAGTAGTGCTGCTACATTACCTTTAACGATGGATAGAGTTGAAAATCACATTGGTGTTGATAGAGAAGTGTCTAGTTTTGTTTTGCCAGTAGGAGCCACTATTAATATGGATGGAACAAGTTTGTACCAAGCAGTAGCAGCTGTATTTATTGCCCAAGCATTAGAATTTGATTTAACATTAGCAGATCAATTAACTATTGTACTTACAGCTTTATTAGCATCTATTGGTAGTGCTGCTGTCCCTGGAGCAGGAATGGTTATGCTGGTTATTGTATTAGAATCAATTGGTTTCCCATCAGATAAATTAGCAATTGGTTTAGCTTTAATATTTGCGGTTGACAGACCTTTAGATATGTGTAGAACAGTTGTAAATGTTACAGGTGATGCTGCCGTATCTATGATAGTTGGTAGATCTGTTGGTAAGTTTAAAGGCATTAAATAATAATACTATTGCTTAATAATTTAAATAAAGATTGGAAAATTCAATTAAATGACGAGTTTAATAAAGATTACTTCAATAATTTAATTAATAGGGTCAAACAAGAATATTCAAATTACACATGTTTCCCACCAATTGACAATATTTTTGATTCCCTAAATTTTTGTGAACTTTCTAAATTAAAGGTTGTTATTATAGGTCAGGACCCTTATCATCAACAAAGACAAGCTAATGGATTATCTTTTTCTGTAACTAAGGATGTTAAAATTCCACCATCTTTAAATAATATTTTTAAAGAACTAAATAATGATGTTAACAAACCTTTGCCAAGTAATGGAGATCTTACTTATTTATCTAATCAAGGAGTTTTGCTATTAAATAGTTGTCTTTCGGTAAGAATGAGTTCGCCGGGGAGTCATTACAACTTTGGTTGGGAGACATTTACCGATAAAATAATCTCAATTATTTCTAAGAAAAAAAGTAATGTTGTTTTCTTACTTTGGGGAAATAAATCTATTTCAAAGTCTAAATTAATAGATACAAATAAACATTTAATACTTACTTCTGGTCATCCATCACCTCTTAGTGCTAATAGAGGCTATTGGTTTGGAAATAGGCATTTTAGTAAAACGAATGAATATTTAAAGAGAAAAGGATTGAAAAAAATATCTTGGTGATATTATTTATTATGTGAAATAGGATTAACTGCCTCTGTTGTTATATAGGCTTGAGGATTATTTTTGTTTATAATCATTAAAATATTATTTAGTTTTTTTCTTGTAACAATACACCAATATATTTTTACAGCACCGTCCCTTCCTTCCCCACTAATTACTGTTACAGCGTAACCATTATCTCTTAATATATTTGCCAAATTATTAGATTCATTTGGGACAAAAACTTTAACAACCATACTTCCAACTCCAATTATGTTTTCTAAATAAGATCCAAGTATAGTGCCTGCAGCAAAACCAGCAGCATAGCCTGCGATTAGAATTGGATCAGCTACATTTTGAATAACTTTCGACACAGCTATAATCCAAATAGCGGATTCTACTAAGCCAATAAAAGCTGCGTGATATGGTTTACTCCTTGAAACCAATAAAGCTCTTAAAGTACCTAAACTTTGATCAGCAAGGCGTAGTATAAAAATAAATATAGTAGAGGTTATAAGTTCGATAATTTATCTAATGTTTGAAGGATTAATCTATTAATTGTTTTATTTGGCTCTTCACTATATGTGCCATTTTCTCTATTGGCTAATATTGCATTTAAAGAAATAGCATTATGACCCAATATTTTTGACATTCCATAAATAATAGCAGTTTCCATTTCAAGATTTGTAATCCTATCATTAGTAAAAGATATCTTCTTTATTTCACTAATAAAATCTTGGTTGGAAGTCTCTATTCTTAAAGACCTTCCTTGACTTCCGTAAAATCCATTACAAGTCACAGTAACACCAGTAAAATCAGAAACACTCTTAAAATGCTCAAATAGGCTGTCTGAACAATTAAAACATAGTGGAAAAAGTTTACGGTTATTAAATTTATAGTCATTTAGATAATTATTGACTTCATTGTAGGTATGATTATTACTTATCTTATAATTATTTAAGAAACCATCAATATCAATTCCTTTGGAACTAATCAGTAAAGAATCAATTGGTATGTCTTTTTGAATTGCACCAGATGTGCCAATTCTGATTAAATTAAGTTTAGTTAGTTTGGGTTTAAGTTTTCTTGTTTTAAAATCGATATTAACCAAACTATCTAACTCATTAAGCACAATATCAATATTCCCGGAACCTATTCCTGTAGATATAACAGAAATTCTTTTGTTTTTATAAATTCCCGTTATTGTTTTAAATTCACGATTAGTAACTGAAAACTCAATAGATTGAAAATGTTTTGAAATTAATTCAACCCTTTGCGGGTCACCAACCAATATAATAAAACCAGCTATATTGCTGGGTTTTAATTTTAAATGGTAAACACTACCATCATCATTAAATATTAATTCAGATTCATTTTGATTTAACATAGACTATCTTAACCTCCAACTCTTTTAGTTTTAAAACCTTTTGAATGTAATATTTCCATTATCTTGTCTCTATAATCTCCTTGAATTATAATATAATTGTCTTTTAAACTACCACCAACACTCAGTTTCTTTTTAAGTTCTTTTGCAATATTTTTAACCTCATTATCATTGATTGTAAATCCCTCCAATATAGTCAATGCTTTTCCTTTTCTTTTTTCATATTTACATATTATAGGGTCAGTTTGCAATGAACTAACTTCGTTCTCCTCATAAGTTTTATCAGTTAACTTGTGATTAGGAAAATGCTTTTTTAGTTGATCTTTAAAATCCATTACTTTTTTAATAAGCCTAATTCTACTAATCTTTGATTTAAAAATTCTCCAGCTGTAATATCGTCAAAAGACTTCGGATTGTTTTCGTCAATACAAGATTCAAGTACGTCTAATTTCATATTACTTATTGGATGCATAAAAAATGGTATAGAATATCTTGATTTTTTCATCAACTCCTTTGAAGGATTAATTACTCTATGTACTGTAGATTTCAGTTTATTGTTAGTATGTCTAGATAACATATCACCAACATTTATCATTAATTGATCTTTTGAAGCTATAGCATCAATCCATTCACCATCATTGTTTTTTACTTGTAATCCCTTTCCCTGAGCACCCATTAACAGTGTGATTAAATTAATATCTCCGTGTGCTGCTGCTCGAACTGCATCTTTTGGTTTCTCTAAAATAGGAGGATAGTGAATAGGTCTTAATATAGAGTTTCCGTTAACTATGTATTTGTCAAAGTAAAATTCATCTAATTTTAAGTATAGTGCTAATGCCCTTAAAACATATTTTGAAGTTTTTTCTAGTAACCTATAAGTTTGTTTGCCAACAATATTAAATTGTTCATTTTCGGTGACTTCAACGTTTGAAGGATACTCTTTTAAGAGTTTATCATCATTTTCTACATACTGACCAAAGTGCCAAAATTCTTTTAAATCTCCATGTTTACTACCTTTAGCTGATTCTTTTCCAAACGACACATAACCTCTTTGACCAGAGATACCAGGAATCTCATATTTATTTTTAATTTCTTGTGGTAAATCAAAGAAAGATCGTATTTCTTTATAAAGTTTTTTGTTAAAATTTGAATCTAAAAAATGACCATCAAGAGCCACAAAACCAATCTCTTCAAATGCTTTTCCAATTGATTCAACAAAATTATTTTTTTTATTAATATCTGAAGACAAAAAGTCAGCGAGATTTACACTAGGAATTTTATTTGTTTCCATATGAGTTAATTAAAATTATAATTATTTTTTAATAGTTAATAAAGTTAATAAACTTAATTAGTATTTGGGCTTATTAGAATTTAATATTTTATATTTTTAAAAAAAATATTTATTTTCATGTTGTACGAAATAGGAAACATTAAAACTTTAAAACTAGTTGAATTATACACTGGTATGATGAAGTCTAGACTTATCGAAGAGAAAATGTTAATTCTTCTAAGGCAAGGGAAAATATCTAAATGGTTTTCTGGGATTGGTCAAGAAGCTATTTCTACAGGACTTACAAATGCACTTAATGAAGATGAGTATATTTTACCCATGCATAGAAATTTAGGTGTTTTTACTTCTCGTAATATTCCTTTGTCTAAATTATTTAGCCAATGGCAAGGAAAAGTTTCAGGTTTTACAAAAGGAAGAGATCGTTCTTTTCATTTTGGTACAAAAGATTTTCATATCGTTGGCATGATTTCTCACCTAGGACCTCAAATGGGGGTTGCAGATGGAATTGCATTACATCAACTAATTAATAACACTAAAAAAGTTACAGCTGTTTTTACTGGCGATGGTGGAACTAGCGAAGGTGACTTTCACGAAGCTTTAAATGTGGCTTCAGTGTGGAGTTTACCAGTGCTTTTTTGTATTGAAAATAATGGATACGGTTTATCTACTACAACTAAAGAGCAATACAATTGTAAAAATCTAGCAGATAAAGGAGTAGGATATGGAATGGAATCTCATATTATTGATGGAAATAATATTATTGAAGTTTATAGTAAAATAGAGAAGATAGCAAAAGATATAAGAAAAAATCCTAGGCCTGTTCTCATCGAGTTTAAAACGTTCAGAATTAGAGGACATGAAGAAGCAAGTGGTGTTAAATATGTACCAAAAGAACTTATAGATATATGGGCTAAAAAAGATCCTATCTCAAATTTTGAAAATTATTTAACC
>Ga0228615_1000749_pt1 | contig 17348 bp, 16 predicted proteins | sample 16DmetaG_FD_190530 | JGI IMG/M metagenome (GOLD analysis project Ga0228615, IMG submission 190530) | Seawater microbial communities from Monterey Bay, California, United States - 16D | ecosystem: Environmental > Aquatic > Marine > Coastal | place: USA: California | collected 2016-10-17
CACAACCTCTTAAAAGCTAAGTTGAAGCTCTGATTTTATTACATTAAGTATTTGCACGTTCCAGTGCTTGTTCCAAATCGTCTATTAAATCATTAACGTCTTCAATCCCAATTGACAGCCTTAAAAGGTTAGGATGTACTGGAAAGTCTTCTCCTGAAACAGTAGCGCGATGCTCTATTAAGCTTTCCACTCCTCCCAAAGAAGTAGCCGGGTAAAACACATTACAATATCGAGCAACATCTATTGCAGTTTGTTTGGTTCCCGTTGTTATTAGAGACATCATTCCTCCGAATAATCGGCCTGTTTGTGCGGCTTGTATTGCATGGCCTGGATGGCTTGCTAGGCCTGGATAAAGTACTTTTTCAATAAACTTGTGATGTTCAAAATGATGAGCAATGCGAGTTGCATTTTCTGTAGCTTTTTCAAAACGTAAGAAAAGTGTTCTCATACCCCTTATTAATAAAAATGCATCAAATGATTGTAAAACTGACCCTTGTAACTTTCTATTCAGTGCTATCCCTTCCCAAAAGTCATCTGGTGATTTTACAGATAATGAGCCTGATGTAATGTCTGAATGGCCATTTAGATATTTAGTTGCAGAATGCATTGAAATATCTGCACCAAAATTTAATGCTTTAGTTGCACAAGGTGGAGTTGCAGTGCAATCAGTGAGAAGCTTTGCGCCTCTTGAATGTGCAATGTCTGCTGCTTTTGAAATGTCAGTAACAGCCCAGTCTGGATTATTTGGCGTCTCAACCCAAACTAGAGCAGTATTATCTCGTATTGCATTGGAAAGTTCTTCTAAATTTCCTGCTGTATAATATGATATTTCCAAACGTTTTTTTGACTCATATGTTTGAAATTGGTTTAAAACACCATGATACATCGCTTTTGGAATAACTACATGAGCATTTGGATTAAGTGTGTCAATTACTGAAGTTGCAGCTGACATACCTGATGCAAATAATAAGGTTTCTTCAGCACTTTCAAGCTCTGCGATCATCTTTTCAGCATGTGAAGTCGTCTCATTACCATCTCTTCTATACCAATATGGTTTTTTTATTTCATAATTTGCATCACGAGAGTATGTTGCCGCTGATTGAATCGGTGGTACGATTGCACCAGTTTCTTCATCAAGAAATCTTAAAGCTTGAGCCATTTTTGTTTCCGATGAGAGTGTATGGTTTTTTTTAGTCATAATTATCCTAAACACATTCTACATTTTTACACAGACACATTATTAAAACTTATGATTATAATCCCAGAGCTCTATAACTGTCCGCAACTTTAGTTAATGCCAATACATATGCAGCTGTTCTTAAACTATCGATGTTTTTATTCGAACGCCATGTATCATGCATTTGTTGGTATGCAGTACACATTGTATCTTCTAAACCTGATCTTACTAGTTCTAATTCTCCAGCACCTTTAAAAAATTTATTCTTAAAGTCCTCTGATACGGGTTTTCCTATCAATCTTTCCATTTCTGCAACTAAAAGATGATTTGATGAAGCTTGTTGGCGTCTTTGCATACGACCAAATCTTATGTGCGATAAATTCTTAACCCATTCAAAATATGAGACTGTTACACCTCCAGCATTTGCATACATGTCTGGAATTATTATTGTGCCTGCTGCATTTAAGATTTCATCTGCACCAGCTGTAACTGGACCGTTTGCAGCTTCAATAATTACATTCGCTTTAATTCTTTTGGCATTTGATAGATTGATTACGCCTTCCATTGCAGCAGGAATAAGAATGTCACATTCTTTTTCTAATACTTCAGATCCATTGCTAACATAAATTGCACCACTAAAACCTTTAACACCTTTATTTTTTTTTAGATAATCTTGTAGCTGATCTATATCAATTCCATCATCGTTTATTACTGCTCCATCTCGCTCAATGACTGCTGTAATTTTACAACCGTCTTCTGTCGATAAGAAGTGAGCAGCATGATATCCAACATTCCCTAGTCCTTGGACTATAATACTTTTGCCTGCCAACGATCCTGATAAGCCTGATGTTTCTACATCATCTTTGTGTCTAAAAAACTCTTGTAAAGCATATTGAACTCCGCGCCCTGTTGCTTCTATACGACCAATTATTCCACCTTTATTTAATGGTTTTCCTGTTACACAGGCATCCGAATTTATTTCAGAAGTATTCATTCTTCGAAATTGATCAGCTATCCATGCCATCTCTCTTTCGCCGGTACCCATATCAGGCGCTGGAACATTTTGTGATGGGTGTATCAGATCTCTTTTTATAAGTTCATATGCAAATCGACGTGTAATTTTTTCGATTTCATCGGGTTCCCATTTTGTTGGATCAATATGCAGTCCGCCTTTTGACCCACCAAAAGGGGCCTCAACAAGAGCACATTTATATGTCATAAGAGCCGCTAATGCTTCAACTTCGTCTTGGTTTACTGAAGTTGCAAATCTTATACCACCTTTTACAGGTTCTTTATGTTCTGAATGTACCGACCGATAACCAGTAAATGTATGGATATCACCGCGAAGTTTTACACCAAATCTTACCGTGTAAGTTGAATTGCAAACTTTAATTTTTTGAGCGAGACCAGGTGATATATCCATTATGCTGACTGCTTTATCAAACATCATGTTTACTGATTGACGAAAGGTAGGCTCTGTACGTGTAGTCATAAGACTTCCTTAATCATTTTGATTAAAATTAGTTACCACGAAAAGGTTCAACATATTGTAATGCCATATCCCAAGGAAAGAAAATCCATGTATCTTGGCTAACTTCAGTAATAAAAGTATCTACCATTGGATGGCCTTTTGGTTTTGCGTAAACTGTTGCAAAATGTGCTTTTGGGTACATTTTTCTTACAATTTCTAATGTTCTGCCGGAATCAACTAGATCATCTATAATTAATATTCCTGTACCGTCTCCAATCAAATCAGAATCTGGTGATTTTAGAACTATAGCATCTGATTGAGCTTGGTGGTCGTATGATTTAACAGATATTGTATCAACTACGCGTATATCAAGTTCTCTAGCTACAATCATTGCTGGTGCCATACCACCACGAGTTATTCCTATAACTGCTTTCCAATTGCCTTTATTGGGGCCTTTACCATCTAATCTCCATGCTAAAGCTCTACTGTCTCGGTGCAATTGGTCCCAACTGACATGGAAACCTTTTTCGTGGGGTAGTTGATTTGTCATTCTTTTCTTCCTGTGACCACATCAATATCTGGCGCATCAACTGCTTTCATTCCAACAACATGATATCCGGCATCAACATGTAAATTTTCACCTGTTACACCTGAAGAAAGATCAGATAACAAATACATGGCTGATTTTCCAACATCATCAATATTTATATTTCGTCTGAGGGGAGAGTTAAGCTCATTCCACTTTAAGATATATCGAAAATCTCCGATACCTGAAGCAGCTAAAGTTTTAACTGGGCCCGCTGAGATTGCATTCACGCGAATTCCATCTTTGCCTAGATCTTCAGCTAAATATTTTATTGAAGCTTCTAAAGCTGCTTTTGCAACTCCCATTACATTATAATGTGGCATTACTTGCTCAGCACCATAGTATGTAAGTGTTAACATGGAACCACCTTCATTCATTATCTTTTCTGCTCTTTGAGCTACTGCAGTAAAAGAATATACAGATATATCCATTGTCATTCTGAAATTTTCGGCTGTTGTATCAACATACCTTCCACGGAGTTCATTTTTATCTGAAAACCCAATTGCGTGTACTACAAAATCTATTTTACCCCATTTAGTTTCTAAGTCAGAAAATAATTTATCCATTGATTCTTCACTAGTAACGTCACACTCTAATATAGTATCGCAACCTATACTCTCTGCTAATGGACCAACTCGTTTTTTCAAAGCGTCGCCTTGGTATGAAAAGGCCATTTCAGCACCTTGCTCGGAGCAAGCTCGTGCAATACCCCATGCCATTGACTGTTTGTTGGCAACACCCATAATCAATCCGCGTTTTCCGTCCATAATGCCCATGATAAATCTCCGATGGATAAATGTATTTTATAATGAATAGATCAAGGGCGCCCGACCTTCAAGAAAAAGGGTTAAATTATATTCAATTACTTGTCTTCGGCCGTATTAAAGTTATTTTGATACAAAACAGGGAAAGTACAATGGATAGATCAGGAAAATTTGCGGGTGAAAACCCTTTTGAAATTGCTAAAGATTGGATGGATCAGGCAAAAGAACTTGAATTGAATGATGCAAATGCCATTGCTCTAGCAACAGTTGATAATACTGGCCTGCCTAATGTTAGGATGGTTTTGTTAAAAGAAATTGAGGATAATGCATTCGTTTTTTATACAAATTATGAGAGTAAAAAGGGACGTGAGTTAATTGCATCAGGTCAAGCAGCCTTTGTAATTCACTGGAAGTCACTAAGACGGCAAATAAGAGTTCGTGGTTCTGTTGAAAAAGCAGAAGGAAAACAGGCTGACTCCTATTTTGATAGTAGGTCACCGCAGAGTAGAGTAGGGGCGATTGCTTCTCGTCAATCTCAGATAATAAAAGATAGATCAGTGTTAGAGAATTGGTATGAGCAAGCACTAAAAGACAACGGTGCTACCCCTAGCCGACCAAGTTTTTGGGGTGGATTTAGAATTAATCCAGTTGAAATTGAATTTTGGGCTGATGGAGAAGCTAGATTACATGATAGATTTCGTTGGACTCGAGCCCAAAATGGAAGCGAGTGGTCAATAGATAGGTTGAGCCCATAGTATTTTTAATAAAAGTTTTCGTTTTTGTCATAAGTGCTTCCTTTGGTACCTCTGCATTTTCATGTTCTGGTAAATTTGTTGATATTAGGTGGTCCGGTGGAGCTGTAAAGTTTAATGTAGAACTTGCTCAGAGCGAACAGCAAAGAGCAAAAGGTTTGATGTTTAGAAAATCTCTAGACCGTTTTTCTGGAATGTTATTCGTCTATGATCGAGAACAAAGAGTAAATTTTTGGATGAGAAATACTTTTATACCACTTGATTTATTATTTTTTGACTCAAAGGGCATTTTAAGAAAAATTCACCACAACGCAAAACCATTAGATCTGACCAATATATTTGGCGGTGATTCCATTCAATACGTACTTGAGATAAATGCAGGTCTATCAGCTGCACTTGGAATTAAAGTTAAATCTGAAATGAGATACCCGCTAATTCATAACGATATTGCTAAATGGAAATGTTGAATTTGTAAATTTCCTCTTTTTGATGCATTTTAGGGCTTTTCATTACCCTACTAGTTTTGTAAACCGCAGATCAGTCGGGGCGTGGCGCAGTCTGGTAGCGCACTTGTTTTGGGTACAAGGGGTCGTTGGTTCGAATCCAGCCGTCCCGACCAACTAATAAAAAATAAAAAATTTAATCGCTTTTTTGCGATTTTTTTTTTATGATGAATTTATATATTCATTTATATGATTTTATACTTTTAAAATTGCTATCTATTTAGAAATATTAATTTTTTTTTTAGTATATACTTAAGTGTAGTTATTTTGACTTATCCACAGGCTGCTTTGAATAGCACGTCAACAAAAAAAAGTATAAAAAATCAAAATAAAGTCGTTGACCGTGGCGTCAGTATGATACAGTTTGTGCTATAGTTCCCGTGGTCTACTATATGTAGTAGTTGATAATATTTGTTACAATTTTATCAATTAATAAAAAGAAGTATAAATTTAGATCTAATGAGGAATAAACGAGGCAGTTATTAAAATAAAATGAGGCAGAAATGAAAATAGAACGACGATTTACGAAAGCTAACCAGGACGCATATGCGGGAATCGCATTTCACAAAACAACTTCTGAAATACGTAATCCAAACGGGTCTATAGTATTCTCTTTAGATGATGTTGAGGTTCCAGAATCATGGAGCCAAGTTGCTTCTGATGTAATAGCTCAAAAATATTTTCGTAAGGCCGGCGTTTCTAATGACCTTGTTCGTATAAAAGAAGATGATGTCCCTGAATTTCTATGGCGATCAGCACCAAGGGATGGAATGCAAGTAAAGCCAAATGGGGAATACTTAGGTGAAACATCATCAAAGCAAGTATTTAACAGATTAGCAGGAGCTTGGGCTTATTGGGGTTGGAAAGGTGGAATGTTTGATACTGAAGCCGATGCGCAATCTTATTACGATGAAATGCGCTATATGTTAGCTGCTCAAATGACTGCACCTAATAGCCCTCAGTGGTTTAACACAGGATTACATTGGGCGTATGGTATCGATGGGCCTTCACAAGGGCATCATTATGTAGATTTCAAAACAGGAGTAATGGTGCAATCCAACAGCTCTTACGAGCATCCACAACCGCACGCATGCTTTATACAATCAGTAAAAGATGATTTAGTAAATGAAGGTGGAATAATGGACTTATGGGTCCGAGAAGCTCGTTTGTTTAAATATGGATCAGGTACAGGTACCAACTTTTCTTCATTAAGGGGTTCAGACGAGTCCCTAGGTGGGGGTGGTAAATCATCAGGCCTTATGTCGTTTCTAAAAATTGGTGATCGTGCTGCTGGTGCAATTAAATCAGGGGGTACAACGCGCCGTGCGGCAAAGATGGTTATATGTGATATGGATCATCCTGACGTAGAAGAGTTTATTAGTTGGAAAGTAAAAGAAGAACAAAAAGTAGCCTCATTAGTTGCAGGTTCTAAATTGCATGAATTAAAGCTTAACGAAATATTTGCAGCCATTCGATCTTGGGATGGTTCAGAAGATGATGCTTTTGATCCTAAAGTAAATGTAGGGCTAAAGTCCGCTGTGAAATCTGCAAAGAAAGTTATGATCCCAGAAACATATATAAACAGAGTTTTACAATATGCCCGGCAGGGTTACAGCAGTATCGAGTTTCCTAGTTATGATGTTGATTGGGATTCAGAGGCATACAACACTGTTGCAGGTCAAAATTCAAATAACTCGGTACGTGTGACTGATGCATTTTTGAAGGCTGTACAAAACGATGAAGACTGGGAATTAATTCGAAGAACAGATGGTAAAGTTTCAAAGACTGTAAAAGCAAAAGAATTATGGGAAGATGTTGGGCATGCTGCATGGGCATGCGCTGACCCTGGAGTTCAGTATCACGATACAATTAATTCTTGGCATACATGCCCTGAGGACGGTCAAATACGAGGATCCAACCCGTGTTCTGAATATATGTTCTTGGATGATACAGCGTGTAACTTAGCCTCAATGAATCTTTTGAAATTTTTTAAAGACGGTTCATTTGATGCAGAAGCATACATTCACGCAACGCGATTGTGGACAATAACTTTGGAAACGTCCGTGTTAATGGCACAGTTCCCATCAGAAGCTATTGCTCGCGGTTCATATGATTTTAGAACACTAGGTTTAGGATATGCAAATATTGGCGGCCTATTGATGAATATGGGACTGTCTTATGACAGCGATGAAGGACGTTCCATGTGTGCTGCACTAACAGCGTTAATGACCGGTATATCATACAAAACATCAGCAGAGATGGCCAAGGAGTTGGGTCCGTTCCCTGGATATGCAAAAAATTCACAACACATGTTGCGAGTTATGCGAAATCATAAACGTGCAGCATTTGGTAAAAAAGCTGGATATGAAGGGCTAGAGGTAAAACCAGTACCACTTGATGCAAAAAATTGCCCTGATCGTAATTTAATTGATTTAGCTAAAACATCATGGGAAGAAGCCGTTCAACTTGGAGAAGCGCATGGCTATAGAAATGCACAAGTATCAGTAATTGCGCCAACAGGAACTATTGGTCTTGTGATGGATTGTGATACAACGGGTATCGAACCTGATTTTGCACTGGTAAAGTTCAAAAAATTAGCAGGTGGTGGGTATTTTAAAATCATTAATCAATCTGTTCCAGCAGCCCTAGAAAGCATGGGATATGGATCAGCAGAATCAGAAGAAATTATTTCTTATGCAGTTGGCCATGGCACAATGGGGAATGCGCCAGGAATTAATCATACTGCACTGATTGGTCATGGTTTTAGCCAGGTTGAAATTGATAAAGTTGAGGCGGCATTACCATCGGCTTTTGATATTAGATTTGTTTTTAATCAATGGACACTTGGTGAAGAATTCTGCAAAGGAACTTTAGGAATTCCTGATGAACTTTTAAATAACCCAACATTTGATCTTCTATCGCATCTAGGATTTTCAAAGAAGCAAATAGAATACGCTAATAATCATGTTTGTGGTACCATGACATTAGAAGGGGCTCCACATTTAAAAGAAGAACATTATGGTGTATTTGATTGTGCAAATGTGTGTGGCCGTATTGGTACAAGATATTTATCAGTTGAAAGTCATATAACTATGATGGCTGCCGCGCAGTCTTTTATATCTGGTGCTATATCAAAAACAATAAATATGCCTAATGACGCTACAATAGAAGATTGCCAAGCGGCATATGAATTGTCCTGGTCATTAGGTGTAAAAGCGAATGCTTTATATAGGGATGGCTCTAAACTTTCTCAGCCTCTTTCATCTGCTCTCATTGATGATGAAGATGATTTAGAAGAAACTCTAATGGAAGCACCTGCTGGTGATCGTCCGCAAATCTTAGCTGAAAAGATAGTAGAAAAAGTTATAATTAAAGAAGTAAATAGGCAAGCGCGTGAACGTTTACCTGAGCGCCGAAAAGGATATACCCAAAAAGCGAATGTTGGAGGTCACAAAGTCTATTTGCGTACAGGTGAATATGAAGATGGTAAAATTGGTGAAATTTTCATCGATATGCACAAAGAGGGTGCTGGTTTCCGTGCCATGATGAATAATTTTGCTATCGCTGTATCAGTTGGTCTTCAATATGGGGTTCCATTAGAAGAGTTTGTTGATGCATTTACATTTACACGGTTTGACCCAGCTGGAATGGTTCAAGGCAATGATAGTATCAAATCTGCAACATCAATCCTCGACTATATATTTAGAGAATTAGCTATATCCTATTTAGACCGAACTGATTTAGCTCATGTTCAGCCTGAAGGAGAAAGCTTCGATACTCTTGGAAAAGGTGAAGATGAAGGTGTTTCAAAAAGCCAACAAACAAATGAGGAAAATCTTGCAATGATTAAACAAGTATCTTCAACAGGCTATCTTCGAAAAAGATTACCTCAAGAATTGATGGTTCTACAGGGAGGTCAAGCTAATTTGTTTGAAGACAACACGCCAATTCAAGAAGCCACTGGAACAGATAGTGCAGTTTCTATGAATGTTCAAAAAGCGGCAAGTTTACCTCAATTAGATGAACGAGCAAAAGCTAAAATGCAAGGATATGAGGGTGACGCTTGTGGTGATTGTGGAAACTATACTCTAGTAAGAAATGGGACATGCATGAAGTGTAATACTTGTGGTGCAACCAGTGGATGTAGCTAGAAAGATTTAAATCATAACATATTGATAATGGGGAGTTTATTCTTCCCATTTTTATATCTATGAGATAATTATTTTTTTACTCTCGGAAACTTTGTGATTTTAATAAAATATATGATAAACAAATTGAAGAACAAATAATCAAGCTTGTTCCAGCAAAAAAAAGTCCAAATTTATCAGCAATAAGGCCTAAAAGTAATGAGCCTAATGACATGGAGCCTAGTGTAATCATTCCCCATAAACTCATTACCCTTCCACGTATGTTATCATGCAAATCAGCTTGTATTTCAGCTTGAAAGCTAACGCCTAAATAAGTAGCGGCGAAACCCATACAAGCAGCAGAAATTAAAGCGAGTGACCATTGTTGAGTTATTGTGAGTATCCATGCTGAAACCATACCAAATACAGTAACAAATATGATTGAAACCTTAAATGCAGGTACTCGATCAGAGGTTCCTAAAGCTTTATAAATTGCGGCACAAAGTGAGCCCGCGCCAACAGTAGCTGCTAAGTGGCCTAGGCCACTTGCGCCGTTTGAAAAAGTGCCATCAGCAATTACTGGAAGAATTTCTGCGACAGATCTTATTGATATTGTATAAACAGCTGAAATTAAGAAAATGAGGCGTAAGTATTTAGAAGCCCATACGAAAAGAAATCCTTCTTTTATAGCTGCGCTTATACTTTGGTGTTCACCTGAGACTTTCAGTCTTCTAGGGTGGAGCGTTGTATAAATAATGATGTTGGGTAAATATAATAATATTGCGATTAAAAGTGCGGTAAGTGTTCCAAAATATTCAATTAGTAAACCTCCAAAAAATGGACTAATTACCCGGGCAGTATTAAAATTTAATGCTGCCAAAGCTGATACTGAACTTATTTGTTCTTTTTGGACTAATCTTGGTCCAATAGATAATCTCATTGGATGATGTGCAGCTGTTATTACTCCTATATATATAGCTAATATTATTAGAAAAAATGTAGACATTAAATTTAGTAACAATAAAATAATAGCTATAAGTGCTGCTAAAATCATTCCAAAATTAGTAGCATAGGCAGCTTTTATGATATTTGAACGGTCCATTATAGCACCAAAAAATGGACCTATTATCATTGTAGGTAACATTGTTAGTGCTGCGATCAGCCCCACAAAAGTCGCAGATAATGAGTTCTCCCAAGCCAGCCATGTAATTACTACTCGTAATATCCATAATCCGTTTACGGCTGCAGCTGATCCAATGAAATAACGCCTATAACTTGGTGATCTTAAAGCAGTGAGGTTCATTGAACTCCAATTGGGGTAAACCCTACGATGTTTCTTGAAGCCCAGTTACATTCGATGTAATTGAGAAGCAAGGTGATGGTAGGTAAAAATGGTAATAAATTTAAAAGATGTAAGCTTTGAATTTGAAACACATCGCGTACTAGATCAAATTAACTTAAATATTTCTGAACACCGAATAGGAATAATTGGTGTCAATGGATCTGGAAAATCAACTTTAGCTAGATTGATATCTGGATTAATTGCTCCAACTTCAGGTTCTATTAGATTGAATAAAATAGATGTGTTTAAAGATCGGAAGGCTGCATTAAAGACTGTTGGAATTATTTTTCAAAACCCAGATCATCAGATAATTTTCCCCACGTGTGTTGAAGAAATTAGTTTTGGTTTGATCCAACAAGGCATGACACGAATTGAAGCAGAAAAAAAATCTAAACAACTTTTATTGAAGTTTGATAAGTCAAATTGGAGTGACGAGCTAGCACATAATCTATCTCAAGGGCAGAGGCATTTTTTATGTTTGATTTCTGTTTTAGCAATGGAACCTGATGTTATTATATTAGATGAGCCATATGCTGGGCTAGATTTACCAACATCAATAAAACTAAAAAATACAATTAAAAAATTAAATCAACAGATTGTAATGATTACTCATGATAGAGAAATTCTAGAAGATTTTGAAAGAATATTATGGATAGACAATGGGAAAATAGTTAGGGATGGTTCTTTTGAAAACGTAATGCCAGATTTTGAAAAAGAAATGAGAAAGCGAGCCAATGTTAGCGATTAGTATTGCTGGTATTTCTTGGGCCCACAAACTAAGAGTTGGTTATAAATTAGCCACTTTAAGTATTTTTTCCATTTTTATTTTTTATGTAAATAGTTTATTTTTACTCCTCCTAATTTTGTTTGGAATATTGTTATTATACTATTCAGTTTCAATTGCTGTTTTGAGGAAAGGAATTCTTCTACTTCGTCCTTTAATTCTGGTAATAGGCTTAATATGGATTTTTCATATAATCCGCGAAGAATTTTTGTCTGGAACAGTTATATGCCTCAGATTGATTATTTTATTTGCACTAGCAAATTTTGTAACTTTATCATCAAGACTTTCTGATATGATTGAATTATTTTTATGGATTTTGCACCCATTAAAGCTGATTGGAGTGAGAACGTCACCAATTGGGCTTGCACTTGGTATGGTAATTCGATTTACCCCTGTATTGATAGCGCGCTCCAAACAATTACTAGAAAGCTGGCGCGCAAGAGGTTTGAAACATATAAATTGGCGTATTATTCTGCCAATTTTTATTACTGTTATTGATGATGCAGATAGAGTCGCAGAGGCGATACGTGCACGGGGTGGAATTTAATTGATGGAAAAAAATATAGTTTATATTGCATTGTTTGCTGGATTAATAGCTGCGTTAGGTCTACTTCCAAAACTCACATTGGTAAGTGGGATACCAATAACAGCCCAAAGTCTTGGTGTAATGTTATGCGGTATAATATTGGGCTCTAAAAGAGGGGCCTTAGCAGTTTTACTATTTTTATCTTTAGTAGCTCTTGGGTTGCCACTTTTAGCAGGTGGGCGTGGTGGATTGGGTGTATTTACTACCCCTTGGGCTGGTTTTTTGTTTGGTTTCCCCATCGCAGCATTTACTACTGGATATTTAATGGAAAAGTTCAGAAACATGCCTATTAATTATGTAGCAAGTATTTCTTCAATTTTTGGAAGTATTATAGTTTTATACACAATCGCAATTCCATATTACATGATTGCTGCAAAAATGGATTTTATCTCATCATTAGTAATTATGTCCCCATTTATACCCGGTGATATAATTAAATGTATTTTGGCAGGTTTCATTGCAAATGGTATCTATAAATCTAGGCCAAATTCAATATTATCTTGGTCGCAAACTAGATAATATAAGTGCGCTTCCCAGTCCGCCAGCAGCAGCTATAGTTGCTAATCCGTTTCCACCGGCTTTTTGTAACTCATGAAACAATCTAACAGCTAGGATTGCACCTGATGCTCCTATCGCATGTCCACGTGCTAATGCACCGCCACCTATGTTTATAAACTCTCTATTAAACTTAAATTCATTAGCTGCTATTATTGCTTGAGCTGAATAAGCTTCCATTATTTCAATAGCAGTCAATGAATCGATTCTAATTTTTGTCATCTTTAAAATTTTTCTGACAGCATCTATTGTAGCTAAAGCTGGAGCATCAGGAGTGCCTGCTGATGAAATACCATATACAATTTTAACCGCATTTGGATATTTTTTTGCAATTTTTTCACTAACTATTAAGCAGAAAGCAGCTGCGTCTGAATCAACAGCTGTTGTCGCTGATGTAATATTACCTTTTAATATAGGTGCTCGTTCGCATATGTTTTTGTTAAGTTTACGAGTAAAGGTGTCTTTTGGCTGATTATTCAGATTAACAATTTCATTTTTAAAATCTGCGTGTAAAGCTTTTTTATGGCTATTAATTGCCCAAGCTTCTTGATCTTCTTTTGAAATATTCAGTGCACATGAAATTTTAGCAATAGAGTCCAACATATTAGGGTCTCTATTTTTAATGCCTGTAAAGATTGGGCGATCATAAGCTATTGATTTTCCTGTATTATGATCAGTTGCCATTCTTATTGGTCTGCAAGAAGCGCTTTCTGAACCTCCAGCGATGATTATGTCATGTGTACCTGATTGTATCATTTGAGCAGCTAACCAAATTGCATCAAGGCCACCAGTGCATTGTCTATCTATGGTATAACCTCCAATATGTTTTGGAAGTTTTGAAGCTATAGATGTTGGCCTTGCTGGATTACCACCACCTCCTACTGCATTAGATAGAATTAATTCATCTACATAATCTTTTGATATTTTACTTTCTCTTAAAAGATCGCAAATAACTGGTGCCGCTAATTCATGTATTCTTATTGTACTAAACGCGCCACCCTTTGGTATAACGGCTGTTCTTTTAGCAGCAATGATATATGCATTATTTCTCATGAAAAGCTTCTTTTATTAATGCAGTCACTTTTATATAATCAGTTTTCCCGGATAAAAGTAATGGCCATTCTTTTAAGTTGATTATTCCCGATATCTGTGGATGTGATGCAATTTCTCCACATACAGCAGCGAAAGCTTTTTGTCCTCGTTTAGCATCTTGGATTGTAATGACCGCGGCATATTTTATTCCAGAAAGTGACATTAAATCATTTTCTAATGTATCTAAATGTACGATTTTGTCTGAAATATTTACTGCTCTATCTAATCTACCTTCTAAAAAAAGATATCCATTATTATCAATATGACCTGTCTCTCCAGTCGAGAAAGGCATATTAACATCCATTGAAACTTCTTTATCTAGATAATTTTCAGCAATCATAGGGGTAGTAACGAAAACTTCACCATTTATAGCCTCTAGTTTTACGCCTTCATATGCAAGCCCAACTGAATTCTGAGGAGTTTTACTATCTGATATTGTAATAAAACTTGTTTCTGCTGTCCCATAAAAGACTTTAATTTCTGCATTAGGAAAGCGTCGTTGGCAAAAATCTCTATCTAAGTCATTAAAAGTTCCACCACCTATAAAAATCTTACGAACTTTAGGATAAATAATATTATTTTTATAAACTAATTTTAATAAAGTAGGTGTGGCATAAATAATTGTAGGTTCGCCAAAAGGTCGTAATCCAGTAAAAATTAAGTTTGCACCTATATGCATTGCTTCCGTAGCTGCATAAAGTGTTAATGAATGAGATAAATGTCCTAATGCGGCAACTGTGTCACTTTTTAAAACTCCATTCTTATTAAAGCTATATATCCAACTTTTGTGACTTCGTAAAATAGCTTTGGGTTTTTTGGTAGAGCCGCTTGTGAAGGTAACAAAATTGTTTGTTTTCCCAGTGTTAATTGATAAATTTGAAGGATTTTTCTTTTTTCTTAGTACTGTGTATTTTTTATCAAGAATTTTTATCATATCAAATGAGACTACACAGACTTTTTTGCCAGTTTCAGCAATGCCAAAGAATGCCGCCATTTCATGTTCGGGATCATTTAAGCAAATTGCAATTATTTGTTTATCGTCTTTTTTAGACGCCCAAACTCCATAAGCATTTTGAAGTTTTTTGTTTTTATTCGATTTGAAGCGTTCTGACATGAAATTCTTATATATTTATTATCTTTTTCTCGCAATTGTGAGACTTGGCTTGGCGGACGAATCTAGATAAAGATTAGAAAATTTAAAAAGGCTTTAATATGACTTTTCCGAATACTTTTGCAACAAAAGAACAAATGGCAAACTTAGCTGCTAAAATGTTTTTAGAAATTGAAGCAGTAAAATTTCGTCCTAATGACCCATATACATTTGCTTCAGGCCTCGCATCACCAGTATATATAGATTGTCGAAAGCTAATTAGTCATCCTAGAATTCGTTCTGCATTAATGGACTTTGCAGTTGCAACTCTATACCGTGAAGTTGGTTTTGAGAAATTTGATAGTGCTGCTGGAGGGGAAACTGCTGGTATTCCCTTTGCAGCATGGATTGCAGATAAAATGTCATTACCAATGCAATATGTTCGGAAAAAACCAAAAGGCTATGGCCGAGATGCACAAATTGAAGGAGATATTTATCCAAATCAACGTGTGCTTTTAGTTGAAGACTTAACCACTGATGGTGGCTCAAAGCTTATGTTTGCAGATGCAATCAGGCGTGCTGAAGCAATTTGTGAACATATTTTGGTCGTATTTTACTACGATATTTTTGAAAACACGCATGAGATGCTTGCAGAAAATGGGCTGAAACTTCATTATCTTTTAACATGGTGGGATATACTTGCTGCAGCGAGAGAAGGTGGTAATTTTGATAAAAATGCATTGGATCAGGTTGAATCTTTTTTAAATAATCCATTGAAATGGTCTACTGCTAACGGGGGTATTTCAGAATTGGGTGTTGCAAAAAAATGAATTATTGGCCTGAAGATATTACTCTTTTAGGCGAACATGTAAAAATTGAACCTCTAACTGAAAAACACTTAAGTGATTTGCAAGATGCAGTTAGAGATGGTGAACTTCATTTGCTTTGGTATACTTTAATCCCTCATGCAAACGACATGCTTGTAGAAATAAACAGAAGATTAGCATTACGAGAATCTGGATCAATGCAACCTTTTGCTGTTATTGATAGAGCAAGTGACCTGGCTATTGGCATGACAACTTTTATGAACATAGATGCCTCCAATAAACGAGTCGAGATTGGATCGACTTGGTTATCAAAATCAACTCAACGAAAATCTTTTAATACTGAATGTAAATTGCTATTAATGACACATGCTTTTGAAGAGCTAGGTTGTATTGCTGTTGAATTCAGAACACATATTGAAAATATACAGAGCAGAAATGCAATTGAGAGACTTGGAGCAAAATTTGATGGTATTTTGAGAAATCACTCAGTAATGCCAAATGGTACTTTGCGTGATACAGTAGTTTATTCTGTTATTAAATCTGAGTGGACTAGAGTTAAATCCCACCTAAAATTTCTATTAAATAAAAAGCGAGACTAGGAAAATATAATGACAACATCGAATATTAATGATGATGTTTTTAAGGAAATAGATATTGAATCACTATTCAGCAAAAATATATCTTCACATCCCGTAAAAATATTAATTTTATACGGATCTTTAAGAGAAAAATCTTACAGCAGACTAGCAGCAGAGGAGGCTAGTAGAATACTGGTAAAGTTTGGTGCAGATGTAAAATTTTATAATCCTGCTGGCTTGCCACTTGTAGATGAGGAAAATACACCGCATCCAAAAGTTCTGGAACTACATGAATTAGTGAAGTGGTCTGAGGGTATGGTTTGGTCATCTCCAGAACGTCATGGAGCAATGACGGGAGTAATGAAAACTCAAATTGACTGGATTCCATTATCTGACGGTGCAATGAGGCCAACTCAAGGGAAAACATTAGCATTGATGCAAGTAAATGGCGGGTCACAAAGCTTTAATACAGTTAATCAATTACGTATTTTAGGGCGCTGGATGCGCATGCTCACAATACCAAATCAATCATCAACTCCAAAGGCATGGAAGGAATTTGATAAAAATGGCCGAATGAAACCTTCTGGAAATTATAACCGAATAGTCGATGTCATGGAAGAACTCATGAAATTTACACTTATTACTCGGGGTATAAAAACCAACCTAGTCGACCGTTATTCTGAACGCATTGAAACTGCTGAAGAACTCATGGAGAGGGTAAAAAAAAGCAAGTAATTATATAGCTTGCATTTTTTGAGCTCCTAAGCCCTCGACTTCAACTTCAACAATATCGCCTTCTCGTAAAAACCTTGGTTTAGGTTTTATACCTGCGCCAACCCCTTCTGGGGTGCCGGTAACAATTACATCACCAGTCCGCAATGTCATATATTCTGATAATTTTGATATTATTTTTCTTAAATTAAATATCATGTCGTCCGTATTTGAGTTTTGCATAATTTTACCATTTATTGTTGTTTTTAATGATAAATTTTGAGGGTTATCTACTTCATCTGCAGTTACTAAATATGGCCCTATAGGCGCAAATGTTGGTGATGATTTTCCTTTAATCCATTGGCCAGATCGGTGTTTTTGATATGTGCGTTCAGATACATCA
>Ga0228615_1000754_pt1 | contig 17303 bp, 10 predicted proteins | sample 16DmetaG_FD_190530 | JGI IMG/M metagenome (GOLD analysis project Ga0228615, IMG submission 190530) | Seawater microbial communities from Monterey Bay, California, United States - 16D | ecosystem: Environmental > Aquatic > Marine > Coastal | place: USA: California | collected 2016-10-17
TCTATCTTAGCTATATTCCCTATACCAAAATGAGAGATAGGTTCCACAGAAGATTTAAACCCTCTAAGAGTATAATGATCTACACGTTGCCTTTGATCACCATAATAAATACTAATTTTGCTATTAAGTACTGTAGCAGTATTACCTTTATCTCTTAAATCAAATCTTATAAAATTCTTTCCTTGTTGTGTTGATTTATTTTCCCACAGCTCTGCTTTATCCATCAGTAAATTCACTACGATATCGAGATCTCCGTCATTATCAAAATCAGCATATGCTGCACCATGCGAAAAATTTTTCGTGTTGATACCCCACTCTTCATTCGCTGATTTAAAACCTTCACCCTTATCATTTTTGAAAATATAATTCAGCACAGGATCAGGCTTCAATTCAATTAATTTTTTAAAATAATCTTCTAAGCCATAAGCAGCACCCAAGCTATCTCGTATATTGACAACTTCCATTTTCCAATCGTTATTCTTAGTATCACGATACATACCGTTAGTCACATAATAATCTTTATAACCATCATTATCAAAGTCTGCTAATAGTACAGCCCAACTCCACTCCGTCTGGCTTACACCCATCAGATTTCCTACTTCGCTGTAACCACCGTATCCAACTCCCATCTGAAAAGCATTGACCATATATTGATCTTGAAAATCCATAGTCTCTTTTAGGAATTGAAACTTCTTAACATCCATAGAGGCCATAAGCAACTTATTACGAAAGTGATCGGATGGGCTCATGTCAACTACTGCCATATCAAGTAGCAAGTCATTATTGACATCTGCCGCGTCCATACCCATAGCAAAATATGCAGTGTGACCTAGCAACGCTTTAGATTTCTCAGTGAATTTTCCTTTTCCATCATTAATAAAAAAGTAATCTGGCAGAAAGAAATCGTTTGCCACATAAACATCTAAGAAGCCATCATCATTAAAATCTCTTGCGGCGAGACCTAGTCCAAATGCCACTCTATCCACTCCTACCTCTTTACTTTGATCGACAAACTTTCCTCCATTATTCTTATAAAATCTTAGGTGCATCTTTCTGGACTTTACAGGATCCATAGTCTCTATGCGGTCATACCAATCCGAAAGAGCTTCGCCATCATTGATGAATGCATAATTATTAACAAATAGATCTAAGTCACCGTCGTTATCCGCATCGAAAAATACACTCTGTACAGATCTACCACTATCAGCCACACCTAATTCTCTAGCTTTATTGCTGAACGATAAGTTGCCATTGTTCATAAAAAGATCATTAGATAATAGCTCGTCATCATTAGTAGGGCCATCATTATTGACATAGATATCCAGATAACCATCATTATTGACATCTACCATAGAGCATCCACCAGACCATTTATTTGATGAGAGTCCTGCCGCTGCAGTAATGTCTTCAAACTGCATTCCTCCTTTATTAAGATAAAGTCTATTACTCGCATCATTAGAGGTGAAGAAAATATCGGCTAATCCATCATTATTAATGTCTCCTACTGCTACTCCTGCACCACTAAAGAAATTTTCATAGTTTCCCATACTTCGCTCTGGTGACTCTATTATCTCATTCACAAAATCTATACCTGATGATGCCGCACTTACTTGTGAGAATATTGGACCAGTAGAAATAGTAGTATTCGTATTAACACCATCGCTTTTGCAGCCTATCATCAGACCAACGATCAGCACAAATCCTATACCTGTAGCCGCACCAAAAGAGATTTTTCTAATTAAGAAGTTCTTATTCATTGGGTTAAATTATTATTAAATGACAAGATAGAAATAATGTGGCTATTGTAAAGGTATTCGCGCGCGGACAGAAGGCAAATGTTGGCATTCATATATTGAGCCTACGGTTCAGAGACCTAATCTTCACCTCAAAGCTATTTAGTTATAAATCAGATCCTATTTTAGCTTCAGCATAAGGATTTCATCATGATTAGTACCATAATTAAGAACTCTCACCCTATTATCTTGTTATTTTTACACTTATAAGTACCAATATATGCAAAAGCAAATAGACTCATTATTAGACAAAGCATTAGCATTAGAATGGCTTACTGCTGAAGAAGGCGTTTTCTTATTTGAAAATGCCAGTACAGCAGAACTCATGCAAATCGCTGATACGCTAAGGTTCCAAAAGGTACCTGAAAAAACAGTCACCTGGATCATCGACCGCAATAGCAATACGACCAATGTATGCATTGCCAATTGTAAGTTTTGTAATTTCTTTCGTCGCCCTGGGCATGAGGAAAGCTACATAACTGATATCGAGTCATACAAGCAAAAAATAGAAGAGACCTTTGCATATGGTGGAGAACAACTACTCCTTCAGGGTGGGCACCACCCAGACTTAGGACTTGAATACTACTGTAGCCTATTCAGTGAACTCAAGAGCCTATATCCAAATCTTAAATTACATGCTCTGGGACCGCCAGAAATTGCTCACGTAGCTAAACTCGAAGGCTTATCACATACCGAAGTTCTCAAAGCACTAAAAGAATCAGGGCTTGATTCTCTTCCTGGAGCAGGAGCAGAGATTCTAGACGATAGAGTACGAAGGCTGATATCCAAAGGTAAGTGTGGGGGAGAAGAATGGCTAGACGTAATGAGAGCTGCTCATCAGTTGGATATTACAACATCTGCGACTATGATGTTTGGGCACATTGAGACTAATCTTGAACGTATGGAGCACTTAGCTGCCATCCGTCAGATACAATCTGAGAAACCAGATCACGCTAAAGGATTTTTAGCTTTCATTCCTTGGCCATTTATGGATGAGGATACCATGCTCAAGAAGATAAAAAGAGCTAGAAACAATTGTACAGGAGATGAATATGTACGTATGATAGCCATGAGTCGTATTATGCTTCCTAATGTAGTGAATATTCAAGCTTCGTGGCTTACTGTAGGCAAGAAAGTAGCACAAGTTTGTCTTCATTCAGGCGCCAATGACTTCGGGTCTATTATGATAGAGGAGAATGTAGTATCTGCTGCTGGAGCAGCCTTTAGATTTACAGCTGATGGTATACAGCAAGCAATCAAAGATGCAGGATTCAGACCGCAGTTACGTAACCAGCAATATGGTTATCGCGATCTTCCTAAAAGTGTAAAACAACAGATATTAGATACTGAAATGATGATTGTGAATTAAACAAGCGATGGCTTTCACAGAAAACGTAAGCAGAAGTAATGTAATATGAATTGCTCTCGCAAACACATGAGTTCCTATGATTTAGAACACATATGGACTCCGATTCACATAACTTTACTCGATTCAAAAGAAAAGTCTGTACACATTAATCGAATCAAAATTCTTTTCTATCCGTGTTGATCATCCAAAACTGTATTCCAATAGAATCAATATTACTCTATGATTGATACAACCACATACTTTAATAAAATACAGACAGCCACGGCATTCATCAAAAATATTTATGATGGAAAAATTAATGTTGCCTTGACTCTAGGAACTGGGTTGTCTGGCATCAAAGGTGACATAGATATCCTACATACTATTCCATACAATGATATACCGCACTTTCCGCAGAGTACTGTAGAAGGACATGAAGGTCATCTCTTGATAGGTAACTGGCATGGCGTAAGTGTTATGGTTATGAGTGGAAGATTTCATTGCTATGAAGGATATACTGCCAAAGAAGTAACATTTCCAGTAAGAGTAGTAAAAGAGTTAGGTATCGATAATCTATGGATATCAAATGTAGCCGGCGGGCTCAAAGCCGAGTATCCTGCAGGTACACTTATCCTAATTAAAGATCACATTAATCTAATGCCAGACCATCCCCTTACAGGACCCAATGATGATCGCCTGGGAATTAGATTTCCAGATATGAAAGAAGCTTATACACGGTCATGGAGAGATAAATTCAAAGTTGCCGCAAAAGCTGTGAACATAGCATTTCATGAGGGCGTATATGCTAGTCTACAAGGACCGAGTCTAGAGACACCCTCGGAATACAATATGCTTCATATCATGGGAGCAGATGTAGTTGGCATGTCTACTGTTCCTGAAGTCATTGTAGCCAAACATGCTGAGATCAAGACGTTGGTTTGTTCAATTGTATCTAATGTATGTTATCCACCAGAGCATATTACAGAGACTACCTTAGAAGAAGTAATAGCTGTGGCTCATGAGTCTGGCGATCAATTAAAAAAAGTTTGGGAAGCACTTATTAAAGAATTTTAAGAAGATTATTGATTGTGAATTGATCGATAATTAATTCAAGTATGATGTTATCAAGATAGATGGCATATGAATCCGTAAGCAGCCTCTTTGAATTCTTTCATAAAAGATTAATATCTTCATCATCAAATTAACTTTCAAGCACCATGAGGAAAATAAGAATGGGAATGGTAGGCGGAGGCCGTGGGGCGTTTATCGGTGGTGTACATCGTATGGCTGCAGCATTAGATGGTCAGATAGAATTAGTATGTGGAGCATTCAGCAGTAGACCAGAAGTATCCAAAGCATCAGGTCAAGATTTTTTTCTTCCGTCGGATAGAGTATATGGTGATTACTTGGAAATGATCACTAGAGAAGCAGAATTACCAGAGGGTAAGCGTATGGATTTTGTAGCGATCGTCACTCCTAATCATATGCACTATGGACCAGCTAAAATGGCATTAGAATATGGCTTTCATGTCGTTTGTGATAAACCACTAAGCTTCGATATGGAACAAGCGGAAGAACTGCAAAAACTGGTAAAAAAAACCGGACTAATTTTCGCACTTACATATAACTATACTGGATACCCAATGGTTAAGCAGGCACGTGCTATGATTGCCCATCAAGAGATCGGAAAGATACGTAAGGTCGTAGTAGCATATCCGCAAGGTTGGCTCTCTACCCTACTAGAAGCTTCTGATCAGAAGCAAGCTAGATGGCGTACAGACCCAAGCAAATCTGGAATCGCAGGAGCTATGGGTGACATAGGTACTCATGCAGAGAATCTAGCAGAATACGTAACAGGACTACAGATCATTAAGCTCTGTGCTGATATAAGTACAATAGTTAAAGGTCGTAGACTAGATGACGACGGTAATGTCCTATTGAGATTTAATAATGGAGCACGAGGTGTATTATATGCCAGTCAAATCAGCGCAGGGGAGGAAAACAATCTTCAAATCAATGTCTATGGTGAAAAAGGTTGTCTCATATGGAAACAGATGGAGCCAAATACTTTAACAGTAAAATGGCTAGATCAACCCACTCAAATCTATCGTACTGGAGTAGGTAACCTATACAGCCAAACCAATGATCACACTCGACTACCCGCCGGACATCCAGAAGGGTACCTAGAGGCTTTTGCCAATATATACCGCAACGTAGCTATGTGTATCAAAGCTAGAGTGCTAGGCGAAATGCCACATGATAAATACATCGACTACCCTAATGTAGACGACGGTGTGAGAGGCATGAAATTCGTCTACGCGGTGATTAAAAGCGGTAAGAGTACTGATAAATGGACTGAATTATAGTTGACTAAAACATAGCCTATTTCATGATTATTGAATATTATTAAGAAAACATATAGCCTATTATTTATATTTATATCTTTGTAGACTACAACTATTTAACCCCGATGAGCTGTTGATAACATCAATTACCTGAAAACTACCAATATCGATGAGCAGACTACTCAAAATACTAATATATGCCGTTGTGCTCTTTTTCTTATTCCTATGGATCAATACCATAGTGAAATCTTGTGGATCAGATAACGGAACGAATGCTCCAAGCACAACTACTTCTAACACAGATGATACTGCGGAAGAAATATACGATGAGGACGACTTCTTTGAAGATGAGTCTGCAGATGAGGTAACTGACGATCCATCAGTGATTACGACTGAATCCGAGGATAAAATCGAATACACAGAAATAGATATAGTAGTAAAAGAAAAATTGAACCAACAGGAATCAAAACCTGCTAAACCAATCACTACAACTACCAAAACTAAACCAACAAAAAGTAACAATACCAGGATTTCTAAAGTTAACTCTAATGGAAAGTACATGGTAATTGCCGGTAGTTTCTTGATAAAAGATAACGCATTAGATATGAAAAATAGATTATCTAAACTTGGATATGAAAATTCTGAATTAGTAGTATTTGATCTTTCGCAGTATCACTCAGTTGTGGCCTCAAGGTACTCAACATATGAAGCCGCCCTTAAAATATCAAATGAACTAAAGCGTAGTGGTGTGGATTGCTATGTTCATGCGCAGCAGTTCTAGTCAAGCGTGGCTTTTTTCAGAGAAAAAAACATTGACTTTGCCGCGATAAATATCATAAGCACTTAATACAAACATGTAAAATGAGTATAATGTGGCTTTGAAAGCAAACATGGGCTTCTTTACAGTGTCAAGTTCAATCAATTGATTCAAAGCGTATATCTGAGTTTGAAGTATTTCTCCCAATAATCCCTCCAAAGGATACATAACAGTAGACAGTATATGTAAACTCAATAATCTCCGCTCTTAACCAATTAACCACCAAACTAATACACTATTGGTAATTCAATAATATATCTTTGTCAATTGTAATAATATACTATGGCTGAGAATAATAAAGAAGAAGAAGATAAAGTGATCACCCTCAAAGGTATGTACAAGGAATATTTCTTGGACTATGCCTCTTATGTAATTCTAGAGCGTGCAGTACCGGATATTGATGATGGACTGAAGCCTGTGCAACGTAGAATATTACACTCTATGAAGCAGATCGATGATGGTAGATTCCATAAAGTTGCGAATATCATAGGTCAGACAATGCAATATCACCCACATGGTGACTCGGCCATAGGTGCGGCATTAGTCAATTTAGGTCAAAAAAATCTTCTGATAGACTGCCAAGGAAACTGGGGTGATATTCGTACTGGAGATAGTGCGGCAGCAGCCAGATATATAGAAGCTAGATTAACAAAATTTGCTCTAGACGTACTGTTCAATCCTCAGACCACAGATTGGCAAATGTCCTACGATGGTCGTAAAAATGAACCAATTACCTTACCTGCAAAATTTCCGTTAGTTCTTGCGCAAGGTGTAGAAGGTATCGCGGTTGGTCTTTCAACGAAGATAATGCCACATAATTTTATTGAAATTATCAAAGCTTCTATAAAAATTCTACAAGACAAACCTGTAAAAATTTATCCTGACTTTCAGACAGGAGGTATGGTAGATGTGGCAGACTACAATGGCGGTAAGAGAGGAGGCAAGATTAAAGTAAGAGCAAAGATCGAGCATGTAGATAAAAATACATTGCGTATAGTAGAGTTGCCTTATGGAGTTACTACTAACACTATTATAGATTCTATCCTTAAGGCAAACGATAAAGGCCAGATTAAGATCAAAAAGGTAATAGATAACACAGCTAAAAATGTCGAGATCCAACTTAATTTAGCGGCAGGCGTATCACCGGATATGACTATAGATGCACTCTACGCCGCTACTAGTTGTGAAGTATCAATATCTCCCAATGCCTGTGTGATCGTCGACAATAAACCGATGTTTCTTACAGTAAATGATATACTAAAAATATCTACTGAACAAACCAAACAACTTCTTGGTCTAGAACTAAAAATAAAACTTGCTGAACTCGAAGAGAAATGGCACATGTCAAGTCTCGAAATGATATTTATAGAAAATCGTATCTATCGAGATATAGAAGAGTGTGAAACTTGGGATGATGTAATAGAAGCAATAGATATTGGTCTCAAAAAGTATGTGGCTACTCCGTCTGATCCACTAAAGAAAGGAGACAAGAGAAAAATTATGATTAGAGATATCACAACCGATGATATCGTTAAGTTGACAGAGATCAAAATCAAGAGAATATCCAAGTATAACTCCTTAAAAGCAGATGAGTTAATCTCAAAAATAGAAGAAGACGTTCAGGAAGTAAAACATCATATTGCACACCTTACAGAATATACAATAGCGTACTTCGACAGATTATTAGAAAAGTATGGCAAAGGGAAAGAGCGTCGCACTATCATCTCATCTTTCGAGACGATCAAAATGCGTAAAGTAGTTATGAACAATGCTAAGCTCTATGTTGATTACAAAGAAGGGTTCGTAGGAACTGGGATGAAAAAAAATGAATTCATCTCTGAGTGCTCTGACATAGATGATGTGATCGCATTTATGAAAGATGGTACATTCAAAGTGGTTCGCATTTCTGATAAAGTGTTTGTAGGTAAAAATATAATTCATGCCGCAGTATGGAAAAAAGGTGATGAACGGACTACTTACAATCTTATATATGTAGATGCACAGACTGGTAGATCTATGGCAAAAAGATTTAACGTCAAATCTATCACTCGAGAGAAAGAATACAATCTCACTAAGGGTGCTAAAGGATCTAAAGTGCTATACTTTACTGTCAATCCAAATGGTGAAGGCGAGATAGTAAATGTTCAACTCTCGCAAAGCTCCACAGCAAAGAAGAAAAACTTCGATATTGACCTAGGTGAGATAGGAATCAAGGGCCGTGCTTCTGGAGGAAATATAGTCACAAAGTATCCAGTGAAGAAAGTTACACAAGTTTCTGTAGGTAGCTCGTCATTAGCTGCAGTAGATGTATGGGTAGACGATATAAGCGGAAGGGTAAATACTGAAGAGCGAGGACGTTACTTAGGTGCCTTTGAAGATGGCGATCAGCTTATAGCCATACACAAAGATGGAAGTTATGAATTATCCGATCTACTCGTGGATAAAAAGTACGATCACAATAGTGTGTTGAAAGTATTTAGATATCGAAAAGGAGATATTATATCTGCGCTTCATTTCGATGCTGAAAAAGGTCGTACGATGGTAAAAAGATTTAGCATCGAAACTTCAAAATTAGATACTAAGTATCCATTTATATCGGAGGCAGACGGCTCCAAATTATACTTTGCTAGTGTTCATCCAAATCCTAAAATCAAATACAGCTATAAGACAGGAGGAGAAAAGCATGAAGCTACTCTTGACTTTGTAGAATTTATTGATGTCAAAGGTTGGAAAGCACTTGGCAATAGACTAATTGATCATAAAGTACTCAAAGTTACAAAGTTACATGATGACATAAAAGTAAATGCCAAAGAGGAAGTCTCTACAAAAAACGAAGAGAAGGATAATAACACAATTTCTACAGGCGATACTATAGAATTGGATTTATAGACCTTATAGGTTAGTTAAAAATAGCAGTGGGTGTAAATCCATCGCTATTTTTATATCCCAATACTTAGAAAAATAATACATAATAATTGCACTAATATTGCAATTTATATCGTGTGCTATACTACCCTTCCGAAAGCATAAACCACTCCTCTTCTTTTTCTACTATTTGTGATTTTACTTCTGCTATTTCTTTAGACATTTCTGCTATCTGATCTGGGGTGATCTCGGCATCTGTAAATTTGAGTGTTATCGTTTTCTTTCTTTCTTCTAACTTTTCGATTACCTTTTCTAATCTCTTGATAGCTTTTCGCTCTTCGTGACTAAGTTGTTTAGCAGCCTGCTCCACTTGATTCACTTTAACTTCTTCTACTTTACGTTTTTCTCTATCTACCCGTTGTTGCTCTCGTATTTCTATTAGCCTGTCAGCACGATACTTGGAGTAATTGCCATTATAATCTTTTACTCCTCCTTCACCATCTAAAATAAACAAATGCTGGACCAACTTATCAGTAAAATATCTATCGTGTGATACAATAATCAAACACCCAGGAAAATCCATCAAGAAATTCTCTAATACATTTAACGTAAGAACATCAAGATCATTGGTCGGCTCATCGAGTATTAGAAAGTTAGGATTCGACATCAAAATAGTGAGTAGATACAACCTTCTACGCTCCCCACCACTTAGCTGTGAAACATATACTCTTTGTTGTGCTCTTGGAAATAAAAATTTCTCCAATAAAGATTCTGCAGTTAGTTTCTGTCCTTTTTCAAGAGGTATATATTCGGCAATATCGCGAACTACTTCTATCACACGTTTATCATCTTTCAAATTCATTCCTGATTGCGTATAGTAGCCAAATACTATAGTGTCCCCTACTACAACTTTACCGCCGTCTGGCTTCAGTTCTCCTGTAAGTAGTTTTAGTACAGTGGACTTACCTGCACCATTAGGTCCAACGATTCCAACTCTCTCACCTTTTTTAAATTTATAATTGAACGACTTGATGATATGTTTATCTCCAAAAGATTTTGAAAGTCCATGAGCTTCCAAAATCTTAGAACCCATGCGTGCTGATTTGATATGAATTGTCATTTCATCATCATCCAATTTCTGATGCGCTCTTTGCTTAATGTCTTGGAAATCATCCACCCTGGATTTCGCCTTGGTACTTCTAGCTTTAGGCTGACGACGTATCCATTGCAGTTCCTTTTTAAATAGCTTCTGAGTCTTGTCCAACACCACAGATTCATTAGCCATACGGGCATCTTTTTTCTCCAGGTAGTTAGAGTAATTTCCTTTGTATGTATATACATTACCTCTATCAAGCTCTATGATCGTGTTACATACTCGCTCTAAAAAATACCTATCGTGAGTCACCATAAAAATTGTAAGCTGACTCGATTCTAGATAGTTCTCAAGCCATTCTATCATATCTATATCCAAGTGATTAGTTGGCTCATCGAGTATTAAGAAGTCAGGGTTTCTAAGTATTATTTTCGCCAATGCGATACGCTTCTTTTGACCACCAGAGAGCTGGCCTACTTTCTGTTTTAGATCAGTGATATTTAGCTTTGAAAGTATTTCTCTCATTCTATGCTCGACATCCCATGCTTTAAGGTCTTCAATCTTTACTATAGCCTCCTCTAATGCAGCATTATCTCCCGTCTGCAACGCTTCCTCATAAACACGAATTGCTTGAATTGATGGGTGATCTGACTCGAGTACTGCATCTAACACACTGGCATCAGAATGGAAGTAAGGTTCTTGTTCTAAATATGCTATCTCGATACCTTTGGCTGTTTGTATCTTAGCATTTTCTCCTTCTATGCCTTCTGTTCCAGCAATAACCTTTAAAAGAGTGGTCTTTCCACTTCCATTCTTAGCTATCAGTGCAATCTTATCTCCTTTGGTTATAGAAAGATTAATATCATCAAATAGCACCTTTTCACCGAATGATTTATTGATATTTTCCAGTAATAGATATTGCATACTTTAAGATTTGATATTGAAAGCGCGAAAATAAACTTAATAAAACAAAAAGAGCCGACCCATACAAATGAGTCAGCTCTTATTTTCGTATTACCTATAATTAGCCTTTAGCAGCTAATTCAATTTGTAATCCTATTTCATCGTTTATAAACTTATCTTTTAAATTGTCAAATATTGACTTACTCCCATATGTAACCTTCCATTGTGTTCTGTCTATAGTAAACTTTGGAGCTGACACTTTTACCATCTTACCGTCAGTAGCAATGTTAGCTTTAAAACTTACTTGTTTTGTTTGATCTTTCATAGTAAGATTACCATAGACTAGAGAGTTGGCATCGGGATTCCCCGCTAAATCAGTTACTTTAGTAATCTCAAATTTGGCAGTTGGATACTTCTTCACATTAAAGAAGTGATCAACTTTTTCTGCCTCAGCCGTCCCTTTAAGGTGACCTTCTAATCCAGCTTTACTATCTCCTTCTAAATCTAGGCATGTGATAGAATTCATATCTAAAGTAAAATTACCTCCAGTTACTTTTCCATCTTTTACAGATACAGATCCACCGCCTACGTTTACTGTTCCATTATGCGATCCTGTAGGCTTGGTACCTTCCCACATTACTTTGCTATTGTCAAGGTCTACTCCCATAGTTACTCCAGTAGCTTCTGCAACTGCGCCTTTATTAGATATCTCTGCTTTTGCTCCTTCCGAATCTTTACAAGATGTCATAGATCCTACCAATAAAATCATAGAAAACATCATCAGTGTATTGATTAATTTATTCATAGTTGTTTTTGTAAAAAATTAAATAATAAAATTTATAAATAGGCACTCAAATATCCTTACAATAAAGTTTAATGCACAACCCTTTTAAAAACAAAATAATTTAGTCTAATTATTAAATTTGGTAGTGATTCTATCAATAAGTTGCTTGATCTCCTCCAAACTATTAAGTTGTAAAAGTCTCTTATGCGATATTACCTTATTTGCAACAATCTGATACCCTGATATAACTATTTTGCTTTGGTTAGAGTACTTAAGTAGGTCATCGAGATAACCTTGCAAAGTTCCATGACCATGGCTATCATTGATCATCGTAAATATATAGTCAGGCTTCTTAATGTTGCAGGAGTCTACAACATCTATCAGTGGTACACTTAGACCTAAATTAATCACTTCCACCCCTTGCTTCTTCAATAAATAATGTACGTAGAGTAGACTTAACTCATGCGTTTCTTTTTCTGCAAGATATAATACAAAGCTAGGTCCTTTGTCATAATGACTATGTTTGATACTGTCTATTGCAGCAATACACTTACGACGTATGAAGTATATAACGAAACTCTCATGTGCTGATTTTATCGAACCTACCATCAACATCATACCCAGTTTTTCTAAAAAAGGGTATATGACTTCCTCCATCGTATGGGTGAATCCATTCTGATCTATATAATGATCTAGAATCTTGTTGAATTTGAATTCATTGAGCTCAAACATGGCCATAGATAAAGCATCAATATGGTCTTCAAATGCCACATCTACCTCTGAAAGTTCTGCAGTAAGTCTTACTATGTCAGGATCACTAAGTTCCGCGATTTTCGAAATTTTATAACCTTTCTTGCGAAGCAAGGCTATATTAAGTACCTTCTGTAAATCTTTATCCTCGTAATATCTAATATTAGTATTAGTGCGTTTGGGCATTATTACACTATATCTCTTCTCCCACATTCTGAGAGTGTGAGCCTTTATGCCAGAAAGTTTCTCTAAATCTTTGATTGAGTATACGATCATGTATTTAAGATTGCTGTTGCTACCAATTTTATTCAATATAACGATTAATAACCAATTCTGTTTAACAATTTCGCAAATACATTAAACGCCAAAAATAATAAATCAATCAACTAAGGCGCTCTGAGGAGTAATATTCAGTGAATTATCAGTGTTTTTAGCACTTCTTGATAGAGACATTTTAATTACTTCGATGCAATCAGTATAAACCTATATTGACATACATTAGACTGCAATTCATAAGAGCGACAACTGACCAGTCATCGCTCTTATATTTTTTAGTCAAAAGACTTATTATTTTCTAATAAGATTAATCTAATGTCTGCTTAATTTCTATGATTTCGTATGCTTCGATCATATCACCTACCTTAATATCATTGTAATTCTTGATATTAAGACCACACTCGAATCCAAATTTCACTTCTTTCATGTCATCCTTGAATCTCTTTAGAGAAGCTAACTCCCCTACGATCCCTTCTTTAGATGGATATACTACGATTCCATCTCTAATAATTCGAATGTGTGAATTTCGGTTGATAGTACCCTCAGTAACATAACACCCAGCGATAGTACCTACCTTGGAGATTTTGTATGTCTCACGCACCTCTACCATGGCAGTCATACGCTCTTCTTTAGTAGGCTCAAGCATACCTTCGATAGCCGCTTTGATCTCATCGATCGCTTCGTATATGATAGAGTATGTTTTGATCTGTATACCTTCTCTTTCTGCTAGAGTCCGCGCACCTGAAGAGGGTCTTACTTGGAATCCAATCACGATTGCATCTGATGCAGATGCCAATAAGATATCTGATTCTACGATCTGGCCAACAGCCTTGTGTATTACATTTACTTGTACAGTCTCATGAGATTGCTTGATGAGTGAATCTGCTAATGCTTCCACAGATCCATCTACATCACCTTTGATGATGATATTTAGCTCTTTGAACGTACCAAGAGCTAAACGTCTTCCAATTTCGTCTAGTGAGATACGTTTACTTGCTCTGTTTGATTGTTCTCTTTCGATCTGAGCTCTCTTAGTTGCTATCTGTCTAGCTTCCTGCTCAGTCTCCATTACTTTAAACTTCTCACCTGCTTGAGGTGCTCCACTTAGACCTAGTACAAGTACTGGTGTTGATGGACCCGCTAATTTGACACGCTTCCCTTTCTCATTAAACATGGCTTTCACCTTACCAGAATGGCCTCCAGCTACTAAAGGATCACCTACTTTAAGCGTCCCTGTTTGCACAAGTAATTTAGTTACATATCCACGTCCCTTATCCAGAGATGCTTCTATTACTGTACCTATTGCTAATCTATCTGGATTTGCTTTTAACTCTAACATCTCTGCTTGGAGAAGAAGCTTTTCTAAAAGATCATCAATATGTAGACCGTTCTTGGCAGATATGTCTTGAGATTGGTATTCTCCGCCCCAAGCTTCTACCAATAAATTCATAGATGCTAACTCCTGTTTGATACGCTCTGGATCTGCACCATCTTTATCGATCTTATTAATCGCGAATACCATAGGTACTCCAGCTGCTTGTGCGTGAGAGATAGCTTCTTTAGTCTGAGGCATGATACGATCATCAGCAGATATAATAATGATAGCAATATCTGTCACTTTAGCACCTCTAGCTCTCATGGCCGTAAAGGCTTCGTGACCAGGAGTATCTAAAAATGTAATTCTCTTTTTTTCTGGTCCAATAGCTACCTCATATGCACCAATGTGCTGAGTGATACCACCTGCCTCGCCATCCGCTACACTTGCACTACGAATGTAATCCAGCAGTGACGTCTTACCGTGATCTACATGACCCATTACAGTTACGATAGGTGCTCTATCTTGCAGATCAGTTGGATCATCTACGATCTCTTCAATGAGATCATCTTGATCGTCCGCATTAATGAATTCTACCTCATGACCAAACTCCTCAGCTACCAATTCGATAATTTCAGCATCTAATCTTTGGTTGATGGATACGATCACTCCAAGATTCATGCATGTAGTGATGACATCGCCTACACCTACTTCCATGATGGATGCCAGCTCAGAAACAGAGATAAACTCCGTAAGTTTCAGCGTAGTTTCTACATTACTTAATTCTTCTTGCTCTTGCTTCTCCCTCTTATCTTCTCTGTTGTCTCTTCTGATCTTCTGACGCTTCTTTTTTCCTCCACCAGAGAGACGCGCCAAAGTTGCTTTGATCTTATCGTCAATTTCTTTTTTAGACACTTCTTTTACTTCATCTCGCCTACTTCTACCAGTACTCTTGCCAGTATTCTTACCAGTGTTCCTACCAGAATTTCTTTCTTGGCCTTCTCTATTAACTCCTTGTACATTCCTAGCTCTTACCTTAGTACGAGTACGTTTCCTCTTCTCTTTTTTCTCAGCAGGAGTTTCCTTCTTTGGGTTTTCAAACTTCTTAGTATCGATCTTGCCCATGATTTTGAGACCCTTCAACTGAGGGGTTGCAACTCTCACCATATTATCTTCAGGATTTTCAGTAGCATCAGGATTAGAAGTTTCCTTTGACTTGTCAGTCACTTGCCCAATGGCAAGTTCTGCTTTCCTAGGTTCCACTTTTAACTCTTCTTTTTTTGCTACACGCGCTGATTTTAGCTCTTCCTTCTTCTTTTTCTTAGGAGTGAGGTCTACCTTACCCATAACTTTTAGACCAGGTGCACTTGCCCTAGCCTCTAATACATTACCTTTTGGTTTTGTTTCTTTGGGTGAAGAAGCCGATGGATCAGAAGTTACTTCCTCCACTTTAGTCTTCTCTACCAATGGCTGCTTTAGTGCCTCGACTGGCTTGATTATTTCTAGTGGTGGCGGTGATACTAATTCCTGTTTCGGCTCTTCCTTTCGGTTACCAATTACAAGTTGATCTGCCTTCTCTTTTACTGCCATAGAGTTACTAAACTCCTTCAAGAGTGCATCGTGCATCCCATCAGAGATCTTAGAAGTTGGCTTATTCTCTATCTCGAATCCGCTCTCTACTAAAAAGTCAACGATGGTAGCTGTTCCAACATTTAATTCCTTCGCAATTTTTACTAATCTCACTGCCATATGGGCTGTTAGTTTCTTTTAATGTTTTATTATATCCCTCAGCATTGAGAGACCTTTCAAGATCTAAGAACTCATAACTCTTAATCTTGGTCAAATTCTGATGCTAATATCTTTAGTACTTCTTCTACCGTCTCATCCTCTAGGTCCGTTCTTCTGATTAACTCATCTTTGCTTAGGTTAAGTACACTTCTCGCAGTATCACATCCGATTCCTTTAAGTGTATCTATTACCCACTCTTCAATCTCATCATTAAACTCAGTTAGAGCTACATCCTCAACTTCTAATTCTGCATCTTCTCTATAGACATCGATTTCATATCCTGTTAGCTTACCGGCTAGTTTAATATTACTACCTCCTTTACCGATCGCTAGAGATACTTGGTCTGCTGGCAAAAACACCGATGCTCTCATTTTTTCGTCATCCAGTGATATGCTCGATACTTTAGCAGGAGTCAAAGACCTCTGTATGTATAGATTAATATTAGTCGTATAATTTACGATATCAATATTTTCATTTTTAAGCTCACGTACGATACCATGGATTCTTGATCCTTTCATACCTACACATGCTCCTACTGGATCAACACGCTCATCATAAGACTCTACAGCAACTTTCGCCCTTTCACCTGGTATACGTACTATTTTCTTCACGGTAATGAGTCCATCTTCAATCTCTGGCACTTCTTGTTCTAAGAGCTTTTCTAAGAAAGTACTGTCTGTACGCGATACGACGATAACAGGATTATTGTTCTTCATTTCAACTCTGCGAATAACACCACGTACCATATCTCCTTTTCGGAAATAGTCGCCACGGATCATCTCGTTACGAGGGATAACTAGTTCGTTACCTGTTACATCATCAAGTATAAGTACCTCACGCTTCATGATCTGACTTACTTCACCTAGTACGATTTCACCTACACGATCCATATATTTCTTATAGATCTCATCTTTCTCAAGATCCATAATACGAGATATCAAGGTTTGACGTGCTGCCATGATCGCTCTACGACCAAACTCTATAAGAGTTAACTGCTCATAACACTCTTCACCGATCTCATAATCATCATCGATAGCTTGCGCCTCAGAGAATGATATCTGCTTATCTTGTTCAGTTACCTCTCCATCTGGCACGATTAGTCGCACCCTCCACATCTCGAGGTCACCATTCTGTGTATTGACGATCACATCAAAGTTTTCATCAGAACCATATTTTTTACGTATCAAAGTACGAAATACATCTTCCAATACGCGGACCATGGTAGG
>Ga0228615_1000758_pt1 | contig 17257 bp, 17 predicted proteins | sample 16DmetaG_FD_190530 | JGI IMG/M metagenome (GOLD analysis project Ga0228615, IMG submission 190530) | Seawater microbial communities from Monterey Bay, California, United States - 16D | ecosystem: Environmental > Aquatic > Marine > Coastal | place: USA: California | collected 2016-10-17
ACATTACCATTACTATAAAATCTAAACATAACGCCACCATTAAAGTGAGTAAATATATTTCCAAAAGAAGCTGGTTGATTTGGATTTACCCAAGCACTTATAGTAAACGAAGTTGCTGCATTTAAAAGTCCATTCCCTCCACCATTGTCTAAAGTAAAAGAATTAGCATTACTTGAATCTAAACTTAATGCGTAAGGACTATATCCAGATGTGTGCTGTAAGTTGCTTTGAACTAAGTTAGCTGAAGTCATACCATTACTTGTACCATCGTTGCTACCAGCATAATCTTTTATTGTCCAGTTAGTACCATCAAAAGTATCTTGAGCGTTTAGCTTCCACCAAGATATAGGACTTAAAGAAGATATGTCTGCTGCTGGACTTCCGTTGTTATAAAGAGTAGTTACTTGTGCAGGTGTTAAATTGCTATTCCAAAAAGCTATATTTGACAACATACCATTAAAAAAAGATGATGTACTAGAATCTCCTCTTCTGCCAATTCTAAATGACAACCAGTCAGATATAGTGTAAGTTGGAGGTTGACTAGGAGTCCAGCTATTTCTCTCTATTCCATTAATATATATTTTTGATGTAGTTCCATCCCAAGAAGCAGCAACGTGAAACCATTCATTAGCACTTACATAGGAGGATAAATTTGCAACAAAACTATTTAAGTAAGATTGATTGTTAAAGTTTATTAAATCTCCAAATTGAAATACTAATCTATCTGGATAACTTGCTGAGTTTAATAGAAAAATTGATGTTCCTTTATTTGAGCTACTATTGTTACCTACAATATATTGAGTTGTTGTTAAACTTGTAGTATTAACCCAAGCAGAATAGCTTATTTTTTGTTGTCTTGCCATTGTAGAACCATTTGCAAAACTTATATAATCTGAATTAAAATCAAATACATAATCTTGTAAACTATTATTTGGAACTAAATAAGATTGAACTGGTGGTGTAGGTTCTGTTGTATCATTTGAAGCTGTTTGGTCGCCTAATTGATAGTAAGCAACTGGAGTTGGACTTAACGACATTGGATTTGTAACAGCTGTTCCACCACCATAAAGAGTAGCTACAGAGTTTGTTCCTGTAGCTGGTAAAGCATAATCAAAAATAGATACTTGGTCTATTTTTCCACTAAATCCTAAACTTGCAGTTGCTCCGTATGCACCTAGATAAACATTAGCACTAACAGTAAAATCGTGTGTTGAAGTTGCTGAATCAACAGATATTCCATTAAAATACAATACACAAGTTCCATTATTTCTTGTTATACAAATATGTGTCCAAGTGTTTATAGCTGGTAACGGATAGCTTAAAATGTTTGAAACGTTTACTTTTCTTAAAACAAAATTAGTTCCAAATGAACCAATCCAAACACCATTAGTTGCAGCACATACATATATAGCATCAAAACTAGTTCCCCAAGAAGATGGATTTATCCAACCTGACCAAGTAAAATCTTCAGCACCTAATTTTAAATAATTTTCATTTCCTAAATCTATGTTTTCACCTGTAGCTTTGTCAAACTCCATAGAATAGTTAGAAACTAAACTTTGATTTTTATTGTTTGGTATTCTCCAAGCGTCATTAAAATATTCTGTTGCCATAGTTTACATTCTGTACCACGCTACTGGTGGTGTTGTTAATTGACTTAAATCTGCTGTTTTGTTTACTCCACCTACAACTGCTGTTGCATTGTAAATGCTTAATATTTCTGCTTCTGTTAAAGCTACGTTAAATATTCCTACTTCGTCAATATTACCTTTAAAATAATGTGAACTATTATACCATTTACCTATAACTCCATCACTATTATTATTTACAGTTCCATTTTTTGTAGGTCTATTTCCATTATATTCAACACCATTTTTATATAAGTTTAAAACTCCGCTTGTTCTTGTTACTGCAACGTGCTGCCATTCGTTAGCATTTATAAAACCTAAATTTGTTTGATAAATTCCTGTAATATAAACGTGTAATTTTGTGTCTTGAACTGCAAAATAAGCTGGAACTGTTCCATCACCTTGAGTATATATCATTTCATAACTATCATCAACTCTTGTTGGGTAAATCCAAGCCGACCAAGTAAAATCTGCTGGTAGCGAAATAGGGTTTGATATAGTTAGAAAATCACTTGCACCATCAAAAGACATAGAATTAAGGTTGTCTATTTGAGCTAAACCAGCAGCACCAGAACATCCAGAAATATCAGTATCTCCAGACCAACTTGCAGCAACTGAACTATCTTTTTGAGATTTACCCCAATTTATAGTATTGTCGCAAGCTCCTTGCCCCCATCCTATAGTATTATTTAATGTTCCTTTTCCCCAAGTTTCGCTCATATTCTATTTTTTAAAGTACCCAACCTCCAAAATCTGCAACATCATCTGGGTACATATCTTCTTGTGAATTGCTATAATATTCTGGTATTAATCCAGCAGCGTTATTTGTCATCCAATCTATAAATCTATTTGTATAAAACTGTGCTGTAGTTCGAGATCTTTCTACTAAACTATCAACGTGTTCTTTTGTTAGTGCTGTACTATTTTCTGGATTCTTAGTATATATTCCACCATTAGCAATATTGACACCAGCATAAGGTAAATACTCGACCATACTCCAATGTAGTAGCATTGGTTTAATATAATCATTTAACAAAGCTAAGTAAGGATTTGCTAGTGTACCAGCAACTATTTCTGCTTGTATTTTAACATATAAATCAGTACCTAAGTAATTTTGTATATGTATGTCCTGTGCTTGGTTTAAAAATGGCAATAGCTTGTCATTATCAATATTACCATTAGCAGCAGTAAATACTGAAATATCGTGTCTTGTTACAAATAGTGCTTTACTCATTTCTTGTAATTTGGATGATGTCCATTATTTGGCATATTAACTGGAGCTTTTACCGATTCTTTTCTGCCTCTTGGTTTTGGTTCATAACTTTTGGGTATAGATTTAGTTTTTTTATAATCATCTAAATCATCACTACCAACTTCTTTTCCTTTTTTAATTTTGTATAAAACTTGTTGCCATTTGTGCCTACAATAAACACCGCCTTTGAATTTAAACAAATCGTATTTTTCTCCATTGTGCATAGGTAACTCAGCAGCAGCAAAATCCATACTTCTACTTGCTTTGTCAATATCTTCTAATCTGTAAACAATTCCAGAACCTGTTCTACTCATCATCTCCTTACAAAATCCTCTGCTTTCTCCACCTGTTCTACTACTACCTTTAGCATACTTGTATCTTACTTTGTACATTGATTTATCTAATGTAGAAAATCCATCTTCTTTACTATCTATAACATCACTTAGTTTAATCATTGAGTTTGCCCAGTCCTCTACACTTTCGTTTTCATCATTTAAATCCCTAATATCAACCATTTCAAACTCTTCAGAATCCATTTTAACGCCTTTTAACGACTCTAATGCTTTTTTTAATAGTTTATCACTTTCTTTGTTAGAAACGCTCTTAGAAGCCATTAATTCAATGTCTGTCGTTTGATCTTCTTCTTTAATTCCAGTTTGTTCTTCAATAGCTTCTTCGCTTTCAACATTCTCTAAGTCCATAAACTCAAGTGGTTCAATAGTTTTAAAGTAAAGATTTAAACTAATATCATTTACTGCTAAAATTGCATCTAAGCTATCAATTAAAAGGTTTTGATATGGTTGTATTACTACGTTATTAAATAATCTTGAAGCGTTCTCTATTTCATCAGCATTAGAAGAAAATCCATTTGCTGAAGATAAACCAAGTAATAAAGGAGATGTAACTCTGTGAGTAAGCATAATTTTCTTAGAACATTCTTCACTTAAATATTGATAGTGTTGAGGTGCATTGTCTAATGGTATATCCTCAACAGTCGTTTTAGATTCTGCATTATTGTTAAATGCAATTATTACCTTTTCGCCATAACTTCCAGTAAGTTTTTGCATTACATCATTCTTAATAGCAAGTTGCTTTTCCCTATCTGGAACGCCATTGTTAAAATTCACAACTTTTGTACCTGAAAAACCATTTTGCGTATCATTAATTAAGAAACAAGCAATTTCATCTTCTAATGTAGCATACGATGTGTTATAATCTGCTGGAGAATAATAGTAATATCCAGTAACATATCTTTTAATAATATAAATTTCGTTTTGTGCGCCACTACCAAAAACAGGAAACTTTTTTAACTTTGTATTTCTACTAACTTTTGTCCAATCTGGAGAATAATAATAATTTTTAATTTCTCCTTTATCATTCATTTTTTCAGCTCTTAATGTTTCTCTTGGAAAATGTGTTATTGCTGATATTTTATTTCCATTATAAGTAATCTGAAAACTTGCTTCACCTAATAATTTTAGATCTTGGCAAACATTTCTTAAATCGTGTGGTTTTACTAAACCCCTCATTTGTGCATACTGCTCTGGTTTTTGTGCCGAATCAGTTGCATCTAATCCTTTTCCGTATATTTGATTAACAATACCATTAATTACAGCATTGTTAGTTGTACTATCCATATAAGCATCAATAAGTCCTTGATAATAGTCGTTATTTTCACCTATTGAAACATAGTTTTTATTACGTTCTTCTGTAATAGTTGGTCGTTCGTATTGATTTAATTGTACTAAGTGTAAGTTATCCATAATATACAAAGTTGTTATCTCCTGTACTTTGCTCTATATAAACACCATTTGAGATTTGGTAATCTGATAGAGTTTGGTTAGTACAGTACATTTTATCTTTAAAAATTATTGTGTTATCCGTAGTATTTGTGATTGTAATAGTATAATAGTTATTTTCTTTTAATATTGTAGGAGTTCCAACTTCTTCAACAAGAATATATTTGTAATAATAATCTAATTCAGTAATACTCATATTGCTATCTGTAAAAATAATTTTATTTTGTGCCTCAGATTTAATATCAATTTTATATGTTTTAACCATATTAGGATAGGGTATTATTGCCTCTCTTGGTATAAAGTTAATGTTTTTTGCTCCAACTACTGGGTGTATCTGCATATTTTAAAATAAAAAAGGGGAGGTTAATCACTCCCTCCCCTCCAATCAAACATATATTATGAATCACACAATTATTTAATCGCGTATTTTTTAACTATTAGTTCCTACAGTTATAGTAACAGTAGCAGAACTCATACCAGCAAAAGGGTCAGCAGCAGTACCACCACTAATAAAATTGGCTGGTTGTAATTCTGAACCAGTTAATGTTAATGAGTAACCTGATAAATCACCAAAAGCAGTTCCCGTAGCTATTGTGCCACCAGTAACTTCAAGGCCGTGTTCTAAACCACATAAGAAGAAATTTCCATTTCTATCTTCTACACAAACGTGTGGTCTTCCATAAGCCATCAGTTTTATTTCCTTATTATCTTCTTTAGATAATTTTGGTAATGTTAAAGTTAATGTTTCTTCAAAGAATGTTGTACCATTCTCAGTTGAGGATGTAATAGCAGTTTCCAAACTATTTGTTCCTTTTAAATCATATTGAAAAGCAGTAAATGTACCAGATAAATCTGTAATCTCATCATCGGTTTTTGTTACAGTTCCTAAATCGCCATAATCAACGAACCAAGCTCTAACAATACCACCGATTACATCTTTACAGGGAACTTTTCGCCCTCTTGTTAAATCGCAAGCCATATTGTTTTTTTAAATTAAGGGAGCATTTCAACTCCCTTGTTATTATTTAATTCTTATACGTGGTAAAGAACGATATCAGAACCAATTCCGTACTGTACACCAGCTGTATATCTCATAACAACTCTTACGTTTTGAGAACCATCAATATCAGCCATATCAATTAACTTAACTTCGTTCATATCTGATAATAAACCAGTTCCAAAGAATAAGTTAGATTTTTGAGCAGCCATTGCAGTATTGTCATTAAGACCATTAGCAACGAATAATTTAACACCATCAAAAGAAAGTGCGCCATCTCCGTACCACATATGTGATTGTGCATTAACACCACTATTAGTAGCAGCGAATCCACCTAAAGCTCTTACATAAGCTCTCGCGATATTTTGTGAGATGTAAATATGTACATCTTCTTTACCATAAAGTGAAGAAGGTATTGCATCTACAATTTTTCCTAATTCAGCTACAACATTCGCTGCTTCTACAGTTGTTCCAGTTACATCAAGAACATCAGTATCAGCAAGTGCTAAAGTAGCTAAGCCATCAAATTCTCCAGCAGTTGCGTTTGTACCTTCCCAGATATTTTGCTCTGTTTTTTCAGCAACCATACCAGCAACGTGTCCTATAATATAATCAGAAAATTGTGGTGGCATATTATCAAATGCAGAATATCCCATAGAAACTGCTTCCCAATCTTCAGCAAAATCTTTTTTGCAAAATTCAAGATTTACTTGAAACTCCTCTGGTTGTAGTATTCTTTCAGTTATTGTTACTGCATTATCAGTTTTGGTAAAATCACAACTTGCATTTGCTATTACAGCACCAGTTGCAACTTTTTTCATTACTGATTTATACTTAATGTTCGGCTTCACTTCTATTCCGCCTTTGTCAATTGTGTTAGCTGATAATAGAGCTGCACTTAGGTATTTCCCAGCGAACTCACCAGCGTATGTAGTTGCTAAACTATTTAAACTATTAGCCATTTTATTTTATATTAATTATTGTTAAAAATTTTATCAAAAACCCTGTCTTTAGTTGTTTTAATTCTGTTTTCAGAAATTTTAAAGTTTACTTTATTATCAGCTTCAACTTCAGGATTATGTTTTACAGGAGATGGAGCAATAGCAGATAGTTCTTCTTTTTGATCTTCTATTACTTCTTTCTTCATTTCTTCTTTGTTACCCATTTTGTCCTCTATCATCGCTTTAATTTCTTCAACAGCAGATGTAAATTCTTCTTTAGTAACGTATTTCATTTCTTCTTTTTCTTCTTCTTCTAATTCAGTTTCTTCAACTTCTTTAGAATCATCAGATAATTCTTCTTCAACTACTTCTTCTTCAGTAGCATCTTTAATACTGTCAATTAAACCTTCTTCAGTAATAACTAAAATTTTGCCATCTTCTAATTTATATTCACCAATAGGTAAAGCAACTTGCTCATCATCAGTTTTTATAAATATAGATTTTCCAGCTTCAAAAGATTCTGCAACAAGTACAGTACCATTTTCTAATTTCATCTCAGCCATTTCTATTTTATTTTCAGAAAGATTAACTTTTTCACCAACAATATTTTTTATCTTGTTTAGTATTTCGTTTGCTTTCATAATTTGAGTATATATACTATAAACGATTTAAAACCTTTACTGTTATATTTTTTTGCAACTTTTTTTTATATTTTACCAATTCCTTGTGCTTGTAAACTTCCATCACAACATTTACTACTGTATTTTTTACCATCTGCACATAAACAACCACGCTTAGTATTTTTAGGTGATGTATTACTTGGTGTTTTAAATCTTTTACTTTTCATATTTTTTATTTTATTGGTACACAGTTAGGAACTTTCTTACCATTCTTAATTTTAAATCCTATCATTTCATAACCAGCATAACAAGGTTTTTTCATTTCGTGCTTTTCACAAGGCATATACCATTCTTTACCTTCAAATTCGTGTATATGGAAACCTTCGCATCCGATATTTTCCGCCATTTGTTCTGCTTTCTCTTGTGTGCTATAAGCTAACCTATCATCAATTATTGCAAAATCTTTACTAACTACTAATGATGACAAGTTAATTTCACCTAACTTTTTAAGTTTACTTTCACTCCAACGTAAACCAGCTTTACCACCCCATAACAAATAAGATATAGTTCCACACGCTTCTTTGTCGCCTTCATCATAATACTCTTGCGCCCTTGATAAATAGCTATACATTCTTTTTAAAGTTTCTACACTTATATTTTCTTTTTGTGCTAATTGTTGTGCACGTATTTTACCAACTTGTGTCGCACATTTATTATTTACTTTTTTATTAAGATCTATTCCCCTTTTTGCATTATTACTAACCGCATCTGGATAATCATTAAAAGTTTCAAACTCCATCTTTTTACCTGATTTTGTTCTTTTATCTTTTTTAATTATTGCTTTTATATTACTTAGCATATATTCAGCTTCCTCTTCTTCAATAGCTTCCATCTCTGCTTTAAGTTCAGAACTAACATTTGGTTTTTTAAATGTAGCTTTGTCAGCGAAGTAACCTTCAATGCTAAATCCTTTTACTTTTCCAGTTTTTACATAATTATTCCAAACATCTTCATTTTCTACTTTCATTGAAATCATCCAAGTACCTTCAGGAACTTCTAAACCATATTTAGCAGATTTATCCATTTTAGTATCTTCAACTATCCAAGATTCAACAACAGTTAAATTGTTTATTTCCATTTGGTGTTCTAATGTAGCATTGTTTTGGTTGCTATTCATAAAGAATAATTCGCTTGCTCTACGTACTGTGTCTTTAGAAAAATATACATAAAATATATCTTCATTACGTTTCCTATAAATCGGTTTGTTAGGTATTAAAGCAGCTCCCATAAGGATTCTTTTCTCATCATCTACTTTTGCAAGTTTTAATGCTTGGTCATTTAGTGCAATAAAATCTGATTCTATTGCTGGGTTTTCTACGATTGAAACTGCTTCTATTCCAGTCATTTCATCGTTTTCCTCATCTAATAATAATTCTACTATTTCCATTGTTTTTATTTTAAAATGTTGCTTGATTAATTGTATTATTTTGTAATTGTTGTGCATTAGTAACTGCTCCAGCTACAACAAATGCTTGTACTGGTGGTTGTGAACCTAATGCTCCAGCCACTTGATTAAATCCACTTTGCCCTACTACGTTAAAACTTGGCGCTTGGCTTGGTGTTGATGGTATTGGTGGTGCAGATGTACTTCCACCCCCTACTCCACCCCCTCCAGATGGTACTGAAGCTCCACCACCGCTTCCTTTAAATTTTTGTTTTGCTATTGTAGCAACATTAACTAAACCAGCAGCAGTAGCAATTCCAGCAGCAATAGCAGCTCTAATTGGAGCATCTGGTGTTGGTATGCTTAATTGTGATAAATAAGCTCCTTGTGCAGATTGGTAGGTTTGTATTAATGTAGAAGCAATAGAAACTGCTTTGTTAATTGCAAATGCCTTTTTTTGTTCCTTTTCGCTTTCTCCAGCAAATGCCTTTGTTAATTGTGATATGGAAGTTAATCCAGTTTGTACAGCAGAGCGTTTTAAATCTTGCATTTGTTGTTCCGCTGCAAGATTATCTGCTCTTGCTTTATCTCCTGCAGCTTTATTTATTGCAATATACTTGTCATCTATCGCTGTTGCTTGTGCGTTAAACTCTTCTTGTAAAGCAAGTTCTAATTCATTATTTCCATAAGCAAGCTCCATTTTTAAATCAAACTGTTGTTGCAGTTCTAAAAGCTCTTGCTCTTGTGCTGTATTTCTAAGTTTCTGCAACATATTCCATTGTTGCTCATCTCTTGTTAGTTGTTCTTGTTCTGCTAAATCTTCTTGTGCTTTCTTTTTAGCTAAATAATCTGCATTAGCTTTTAAGTCCGCATCCCTTCTTGCATCTGCTTCTTTTTGATTTGCTTTTTTCTCATCTTCGATAGCTTTAAGTGCAGCTTTTTCTTCGTTGTTAAGAGCTATTATTTGACTTGTAACCTCTTTTTGTTTAGTAAGTTTAGCAGTTTCAAGATTTATTAAGTTAGCTCTTAGTTGTGCTTCTTCATTTAAATCTTCCTTAGTTGAGCCAGCAAGAGCATTTTCAGCAACTTTTGCATCTAATCTAAGTTGTGCTGCCTTAATTTCTTTTTGTGTGATCTCATCTTCTAATGCTCCAGCATCTTTTAAAAACTGTATTCTTTGACTTGTAGCAAATTGTTCTTTATTAACTGCTTTCTCTAATAGTTCTGCTCTATCTCTATTTGCTTTTGCTCTTTCTACTAATAAATTCCTTTCTAACTTATCTGCTTTTGCTCTTTGGTCTGCAATCTGCGCTGCAATCTTACCTTCCTCTACAAGTTCTTGTACAAATTCCTGTGTTTTTTCAATAGCTTCTTGTGTTTTTTCAACTACATTCTCAACACCTAAAACAACTTTTGCAGTTGCATTTGCAGCTACTTTACCAGCTTCACTAAATTCTCCTTTAAATAATAAACTAACCGCTTTACCAAGTTGAGGTATTAACTCTAATAGCCCTTCAAACCTATTAACAATATTTTCTTTTATAAGATTTGTAAACTTTTTTATTGCATCTACTGGGTTTGTAAAAACATTTATAATTGCATTTCCTAAACTTGCTAAAACATCTATTAAGTTCCCAGTAATAGAACCTAATACAGTCATTAGTTTATTAAACTTGTTTTGACCTTCTTCTGTACTTGTAAAAGCAGCAGCAACAGATGATATAGCAAGAACTAATGCACCAATACCAGTAGCAATAATTGCCATTCGCATTGACTTAAAACCCTTGACAACTGATTTTATACCAGCAGTAGCTCCTTTAAATCCACTTACCATACCACCAGTAGCTTTATCCGCAGCAGCTTCAACACCAGATAAATCTCCTTGTGTTTCTTTTAAATCTTTATTAAGGTTTTCTACGTTTTTTTCAGCTCCTTTTGTATCTGCTTTTAATTGTATTGTTACAACCTTACTCATTTAATCATTCTTAATTGGTTAATACCTTCTTTAATAGTCATAGGAACTTTATTAATACCTAATGCTATGTTTATATGCTTGTCATATAATTTATGCTCTTTACATAGTTCTAATGCTTCTAATATTGTTTTCATTAATTTGGTTCGTTTAATAGTTCAAATGATGTTTCTCCACTTTGTAGTTTAGTAGTCATTTTATTAATAGTATAGGTTCTTGTTCCAATAATAATTAAATCATCTAAGGTTAGATTTATTAACACCCTTAGTGGTAGTATTGCTTCAAACTTAAATATTCTTGTTTTGCTGTTAAATACTCTTGTTATATAGTTTTCGTAATAGGTTTGAAATAAACTATTATTAACTCCACCATAATCTGTAAATGTAAAAGTGTTTATTTCGCTTCCAAAATTTAAATTATGTGTAGGTGCTGTTGTAGATGTTCCAAGTTCATTACATACGCTAGGAATCCAGTAGGTAGATAAACTATAATTGTCTGCAGGTTCTGGTAAACTACCATCTTCTTTTCTATCGGTATTTACAAAATTTATAACTGTTCCTTCATCTGGTTGCTGAAATATTCCATAAAACATTAAAGGAGAACCAATAGAAGGTTTTAATTCTGTATCCATAAATGTTCCTACTTGAACATCAGTAGCAGTTTGATTTGCTACATTAAATAATCTTTCAAAAATCATTTGTTCAAAAGGTAATTTTATTTGGTAAACATTCTTTTTACTTGCTCCAGATAAGAAACTTAATTTTCCGTATTCTTTATTATTAACTAAAAAAAACTGTTCTGCTAATATGCTTTTTGGTTTAGTATATTCAAAATTAACTTCGCTAAATGGTATTGATTCGCCTATTGTATGTTGTTCTGTTTTTACATATTTAGTTATATCAAAAGATTCTCCTCCAGCATAGTAAGTGTCTAATGGTTCAACTATTATTTGCCCTTCATAACTTAAATAAGCAATTAAATTAAATTGTCTAAATAAACCATTTAAAAAATCTTTTACTTTTAATTTAGGCATTTGGTCAGTTATTGTAACAAACTTTGTATTTATAGATTGATACGCTAAATTAAAAAATGAACCATTATAATTAGTGGTTGTAGTTTGTCCAAAAGTTGGTGAATTTGGATTACTATCTGTGTCTGTATATACTCTTGTTATTGTGTAACTAACACCTACAGCTAAATTGTCATCTGTAATAATCCTAACTGCAAATTGGTTAGGAACAAAATTATTAGCAGCACTAAATAAATATAAATCCATTACGTTTAAAGGGTTTCCAGTAGGATTAAAACCATTATTTAAATTATCTTTAAACATTGTTACAGATAAAGAACTTACTCCTTGATTTTTTTCGCTACGCGCAAATACTTCCATATTATTTAATCGTATAATTTCAATCGTGTAAAGTAAGTTAGGATTAGATGCAGCATCTGTATTTACAGTAAATACTGTATTTTCAAAATCTTTTGTTAAATCAGATAAAAAATTAAAAACAGAATTTGACAAATCAAAGTAACCTCTAAACTGGTTATTTTGTGTAGCTTGATTAGGAAAAGATGTATCAATATATGTTGGGTCTGTCATTGCTGTACAAGAAGGTGTAGTTGTTGCAGAACAACTAGAAGCAATATTATTAAACACTTGACTTTTACTTAATATCATTTTGCCTTTCTCCCTATGTAACCACATATAAAGATTTGTTAATGCAGCAGAATCAAAAAATTCTCCAGTTTTAAAAATTATATTATATTGGTTTTCAATAGCTTTTAATATTAATCTTATTGTTATAGCTGGTTTTAAATCTTCTGGAAGAACCCCTCTTTTGGTATGGTTACCAGCATTATTTGCTATATTAACTGGATTGGTTGTGTTTGATGTATCATATATATAAGATAATGAATGAGCTATTAAAGGATATATTATTGCATCGTTATAAACAACTCCATCTGCTGTAATATTTAAACCAAATTGTAATCCAGCTTTAACATTATTATTTTCATCATAAACAATAGAATGATTAAATTTATTTAACCATACTAAATCACTAAGCTGGTCTTCATTTATAGCATTTTTAAAATTAGTTGTTTCTCCAAAAAAAGTAACCTTATACATTGTAGGTTTATTGTCTTTCATTACAACCTCATTAAGTTGTATTTCACCTTTTTTAAATTCAAAATGATTTAATTCAATTTTAGCAGTTGAAAATATTTGATTATTAAATCCGTTTACATCTGGATTAAACCAGTATTTAAAAAGTTTGTTATTAGTTTTTGATGCTGGTAAATTAAAGGTTTTACTATAATCAGTAAATAGCTTTTCAATGTCTTTTACATCTTGTATTACTTGAGTTAATGTAATAAGTTCTTCTTCCATTAAATCAACTCTAACAAAATCTTGTGTAGCTACAGAGCCAACTATTTGAGGTTGTATGTATAGAATTACTTTCTGCATTTATCTAATATTATTTACTATGCTAAATGACTTTTCAAAACTCATTGTATAATTAATCATTTTATCATTTAATCCTGTTTTTTTAGTAAATGAGCTTTCTTTTAAATTAACTGGATATATAATGTTTTGATTTCCAAAACCAGTTCCAGAATCCTCAACAAGCCATACATACTCACTAACCATTAATTCTTGAAAACTTGGATTTATTAATTCATTTACAAAACCAGTATTTAAATTTATAGTTTCAGTTCCATTTGAATTAAATGTTTTCTTTACGTGGTCTGTTGTACTATAAGTATTAAAAGTGTTAACAATATTACAATCTTCGTCTCTTAATGAATAAGAAACTTTATTAGCATAAAAAATACTTGCGTTAAAATTTTCTCTTGTAGTATTTAAACTTTCTGTTGATTTTTTAAAAAAGAATAAATCTTGTAAAGCACCCCATCTATTTATAAAAACTATTTTAAAAGGAGAATATTTACATTCATCTATTAACTCAACTTTTATTGTTCTAATAGTTTGATCTCCATAATTAATTTCTATTTCATCAATTTGTTGTGATGTTGTGTTAAAAGATAAATATTTAATTTTAAGTTTTGAATCGGTACTATCTGGTGTATTTACACTTGATATTGTTACTCCATTAAGTTTATATGTAACTGAATTTACATTTTCAACATTAACTGGCAAATAAAGTAAATCACCTTTATTATGTTGTATATAATTTGATGTTATTAAAGCGTTTTGTTGTGTTGTATAATTAACACCTTCCTTAAATGTGTTATAACCTTCTTGCGCTAAATAAACTGTTGATGTGGCTGAACCTATAATAGTTCCAGAAGATGTTCTTGCTGATGTTGTAACAGTAACCCAAACAGATTGATTTTGTCCAGCTACAGTATATCCTCCAGTTGTATTACTATTAAATTTTTGTTCTATAAAATCATTTACAATTTCGCTAATATCAAATGAAACTGAGTTCTCTGCTCCTATTGGTTTTTTATTTAATGTAAAGTTTCCTAAATTTGCTGGGCAACTAATAACACCAACAATACCTTGTTTAATACTTATTACTATTTGAAAATAACTTAATGTTGATGCTGTTACTTCTGGTGTTCTTATAAAGTAAGGACTTCTTGTTCTTATTATTGTACTCATTCTATTTCTAAATTATCGTTTAAAAAACCATCTAACATATCATCTTCAAATAATGGTAATGCTTCTTCAAATGGTTTTGTGAAAAACATACTTGCTCTAATTCCTTTTCTAAATATACTGTTTGCTATTATAAAATTTAATGATTTTCTTTTAATGAATTTACCTTTACTATCTCTTGGTGCTATTCCAGATTTAACACTCCACTTATCAAACACAGAACTTGGTGGTCTTTTATTAGTGTACTTAAATGGACTTGCTGAACTTTCTGGATATGTAGATTTAGAACCTTTTACTCCTTTATCTAAAAATTCTCCATACTTTTCACTAAGAAAAGAAACCTTATTATCTTTTATTGTATATTCAATACTTTTGGATAATGCACCAGATTTATTGTGTGAACCATACTTGCCACCTTTTTCAAGATTTTCTCTTGATTTTTTAACAACAAACTTTGCATATTTCTCTAATGCTTTTTTAAATTCACTCATTAGCAATAAGTCATTTCATCTTTAGTACCAACATCAAAAGTAACTGCCCATCCACAAAGCATATTATCAAAACGCTCTGTAAATGGTTCGCAACTTGCTGGATTAATTAGTTCAAATTTATCTCTGTATAAATCACTTTTTTGCAATACTCTCATAACTCTTGTAGCTAATGCTAACTGAGTGTTTAATATATCTTGTCTATTGTCATTACCTCTATATAAATCTGTAACTTGCTCGTTGCTAATATCTACCAAGTCCATAAAAAATATAGTCATATTAAAAGTTACATAGTTGTTGTTTATTGTAGCATTATTTATCATTACGTGTGATAATGGAAATAAACTTTGTTTTTTTAAATCTATGTCTGCTATATCTCCAAATGTAATTTCGTGGTTAAATGGTTCTGCTGTAACAACTTCTTTTACTTTATCTATTATGTTATAAAAACTATTCATATTGCTTTCATATAAGTTGGTGTATGTTCTCCTAGATCTTGTTCAACAAATTCTTCTAAATTATCTATTGCATAATCAAAATCTAAATTTTCTTTTTGTATTAATATATCTAAACAAATCCAGTAGTCATATATTGCTTTTATTGGCTTTCTTACTGTAACACCTAAAAATGCTTCTTCAAATCCATCTACAAGAATTATGTGATTATTTTCATTTAATAAATCACGTTCTGTAAGTTCTTCTAATATATCATCTTTTGTCATCTTCTATTTGCTTTTAATATATGTTGTTCTAATTGGTATTTATCTTTTTCAAAGGCCAAGTGCATTAAACAGGTATGGAGTTTTGTTTTGGTGATTTCATCGTATTTAAGAATGTTTCCATTAGTGAGGCCATAGATGGATTGATACCAACCCCATTTTGCAGAGAATCCCGCAGATGCTGTGGTAGCTCTACCTCCTCCTGAGTCGCTAAATAATTCAGTATATGATTCTGTAATTCGTTCCTTAAATTGTAAAAAAAAACAAGCGAACCAAATACTATATCTAATGTTGTGTTTATCATATCGTATTTATCAGAACTTTCATAGTCCTCAACTAAATACTTTTCTTTTTTACTAAATGTAATTGGTCTAAATAAAACACCTATTGCTTTGTGCATTAATTCCCAATCTGCAAGGTATGTATCTAAATCAACATATTCTCCAAAAGTCATATCATCTAGTTTAGGTATGAATCCAAAATCTTTATTATCTAAAGTAAACCTATTAATAAATTTAGGTTCTTGTTGAAATAGCTTTGTAATGTCTTCGCATATTTGGTTTATATCAGTAGCTTTAATTTGTAAAACACTTTTAAGTGGTATATTACAAAAGATCTCAATCATCTTTTGCTGCAAGAAATTATCCATTTCTTTACCATCTGATATTTTAAGCCACTTTTGGTATTGCTTTAAAGTAACTTCATTTAATGCTTCTGGAATATTAATTGTGATATTCATATCTATAAACGTTTTAATTGGTTAATCGTTATATACGAATGTAATGTTTTTTTTTAATTGTGTAGTGGTGTGTATTTTTTCTTTTCTTTTCTTTTCTTATATTCTCTTATCTTATCTTTATGCTTAGCGAAAGTGTAGCGAACGCTTAATAAAAGTGATATTCTCCTTGATTAGGATTTTGTAATTGGTAACTAACTGCATAACGTAAAGCATCTATTGCGTGATTCCAGTTGTCACAAGGAGTTTGGCTTTTCTTTTCTAACCAAACATAATTATTAAGCTCTTTAATTAAATCTGTGCTTTCTGGATCTATTATTAAATCATAATCTTGTAACAAACTTATACCGTAATTAACACTTCCTTGTCCTTTAATTGCTGGAACTACACTACCAAATTTATTTAACTCATTTATTAATCTTGGTTCTGCTGAATCTCCTATTATTAAATTATCCTCTGCAAACTTACTGTTAAGTTGTCCTATGTCACTTGTAGTTAACTTTGTTTGGTAGAAACATAGCTTTACATATATAATCTTTTTTTCTTTATCTATGCTAGTTTTTACAAGTGTTGTCGGATCGTTGCTAAATCCATAATCTTGTCCAAATACAGGTTTGCTTATTTCTCTAAATTCTCCTAAACTCCAATTACTAAAAATAACTCCCTCTGCCTTTTCTAACCAAGCACCTTCAATAGTGTGTTTATAGCGTTGAGGTCTACGCTCTTTCATTTCATTAATTCTATTAATATAACTTTGTGAAAGGTGTTCTATATTATCCAAGTATGTAGAATGACAGTAAGTTGTTTCTCCTTTAATTCCAGAGTAACCAGCTTGCACTCCAGAATTCTCATAAAACCTTTGGTAAATCCAATGTTCTTTAGTTGAGGGGTTCATTACCATTACAACTCTATTTCTTGCTCCCTTCTGTCTTACTGAAAAATCTATTTTATCAAATACATCTTCATCAACCATTTCTTCAGCTTCATCTATTATCCAAGTTGTTATACCTTGTAAAGATTTAAGATTTGCTGTTTGG
>Ga0228615_1000760_pt1 | contig 17230 bp, 17 predicted proteins | sample 16DmetaG_FD_190530 | JGI IMG/M metagenome (GOLD analysis project Ga0228615, IMG submission 190530) | Seawater microbial communities from Monterey Bay, California, United States - 16D | ecosystem: Environmental > Aquatic > Marine > Coastal | place: USA: California | collected 2016-10-17
ATGTTTATTCACGAAGTAATTCTATTACTTCTGAATGATCTCCAGCAACATTTTCTGGTGTTAATTGATTTATTGGAACCCATTGTGCATCGACTGCATCGTCACCTCCCACTGGCTCAGATTCACTATCTACTTCTACCAAGTAAAATAGCCCCACACAATGTTTCCGCGGATCTCTACCTGGTTTCCCTAATATTGTTAGAGATAATGGATACTTTCCTTTAACTCCTGTTTCTTCTAATAATTCTCTAACTACAGCATCTTCAGGATCTTCCCCGTAATCAACAAAACCTCCAGGAAATGCCCACATCCCCTCCCACTCTTGAGGATCTTTCCCTCTTTTAATCATCAATAATTCTAGTCCCTCAACTCCTTCTCTTGTCGCAACAGCATCTACTGTTACTGAAGGGTTTTGATAATCATCTCTTCCACATTCTTGACATCTTTTAGCCACCATATCTCCTCCTCCTGTTTTGATATGATTCTATTGCTTCATACAGGTCATTTTTGTTGAAAGAAGGCCAATGAACATCTGTGAAATGTAACTCAGAGTATGCTATTTGCCAAAGTAAAAAATTTGAAATTCTTTCTTCCCCACTTGTCCTGATTACTAAATCAGGGTCAGGCATATCAGAAGAATATAGATTACTGGATATTTTGTCAGTATCTATTTCTTCTAACTTAATTGTACCAGATGCATATTCTTGAGATACTTTCCGGACAGCATCAACAATCTCTTCTCTTCCCCCATATGCTAAGCATACAGTGAATAAGAAATCAGAGTAATCGACAGTTTTTTCTTCAACATTTTTTATTGCTTTTCTAACTTCATCAGGTAACATCTCCAACCTTCCAACGGCTTTTACTTTCACCTTTCTACTGTGAATTTTGGGGTCTTCTGCCATCTCATTTAGTCCATTACAGTAAAGACTGTATAATGCATCAAGTTCTTGTTGATTTCTTTCTTTGATATTTTCCGTTGAAAGTGCATATACAGAGAGATAAGGTATTCCAAGATCTAGAATCCAATCCATCACTTGTTTAAGTTTCTCTTTTCCCTTTTCATGCCCTAGATTAGTTTCAATTTTTGAGTTCCAAGCAAACCTTCTATTTCCATCCATAATTATTGATACATGATTTGGCACAATTCCTTTCCTTATCCTATCTTTGAGTCTATTGGCCCGTATTCTATCGGTTCTTGATACAAAGCTCCAAGCAATGTTTGAACTTGCAATTGCCTTTGCAGGAATTAAAATAATTCTAAATTTAAGAAGCCATTTCGCTAGGGAATCGATACGTCGACCAGTAGCTCTGCGCACACGACCCATGTAACAGCGAAAATCTCTGTACCTAATAGTAGTTGGATTGAGGAATCTTCATTCAAATACAATATCTACCTTATCGTTTATCTTATCTAAGAGATTTTTTTCAGGATTTACAACAATAATTTGCCCCGAATGTTCCCAAACCGGTAAGTCGTGATGGCTATTCCCTGCATATCCAAATTTCATATTACCATATCTTGCAATTAATGCTTCAGCCTTCTTTTTACCACGAAGGTTGTGTTGAGCATCTGATGCCATAACATCGGAGAACAGACCTACATGTGCTGCAACTTGCTCGGCAACAATTCTATCTGAAGCGGTAGCTAAAATCAGAGTTCTTCCACGTGCATGTTCTCCGGTAAGCCAATCTAAAAAAGCAGCATGATATTCAAGTTCTGCTGGGTCGAAAACCAACTTCTTTGCCAAGTCTCTTTTCCACTGAGCTCTTTTGTTTGTTACCTCTTTTGTTAGGACGCCAAATATCATCCATGGTTTCCTAAGTAACACCCTTTTGATACTAATATAGCTCATATCGGTTAAGATTAGCGTGCCATCCATATCAACCGCTAGCGGTATGTCCGTTATCTCGTCCATGTTGTTGCCTGAACCGACACCATATCAAAGATTCCCTGACCGATTGCATGAAGTAAACAACTCCCTCGTAGGCATAGGGTAACTAGTATGTCCGAGGATAAGATTGCTTGGAAACCTGCAGCTATGTCAAGGATTGAGGCTGCTAATGAATCTCCTCCAGGATTCCAGAGTCTTGTTTTTGCAGGGATTGGAATGAAATCTGAAATGCTGGAACCTACTCATCCGGACAATTGGTTAGCTACTATTTCTGGTCTTAAATCATGGGGAGAAGTTCCTTCACAAGACTCGTATGTAGAAGAAATAATTCATTCTGACAGAGGAATCAATTTGAAATTGAAAGATAATGATACTTACTGGTTAGCTGAATTTTTTCCTTGGGGTAATGACGGTAGATTAAGATCGAGAATTAGCCTTGCTACTGGAAAAAGCGATACTCCAATAGGTCTTTTTTCTTGGAATAATATTGATTTAATTTCTTTAAGAAAATGGGATGCAAATCTTAGTCAAGTGAAATCAAAACTTATTTCCGCAATAAATTCTAATGATTTAGAAACTTCAAAAGAAATTGTCTTCAAATCTGCAGCTGCAATAGGGAGTTTCCATAAATCTGCAGAAAGTGGTAGAATTACTCCTAGGGATGCTAGAAAATGGAATAAAAGAGTTGAAAATCTTGAGGCCTTATTGCGTGCAAATACAATTTGGCGAGCACCTCATACAAAAGATACCGTTTGTATAATTACTATTGGGGATGTCCGATTCTCGGACATGATAGATGGTTCTGACGGTGAATACGGTATTTATTTCAATAGGCCTCGATTATCAGATAGCATTGCCAAACCTAATTGTGAGTTTCCAGCAATGAGAGATTTTTCCTCATTACTTCATGATCTTAATAGAATATATTATTCTAGTGAATCAAAACTTTCAATCAGAGCTTTAAGAGAATCTATGATTGATGGCTGGAGATCCACCGCTCCTGAAAAGTGGTCCTCTAAAGGTTCTTTTTACACACCACGGGGGGGAGTTTTCTTTTGGGAATATGAGCAATGCTTACTTGATGTAATCGAAGCAGTTTCTCATCAATCCGGGAAGCCAGAGCCAGCAGTTTCAATGCTTAGAGAAGTGCCTGGAATTCAAAGAACGATGTATAACCATAGAATAATCGCAGCGCTTTCATTCATGACAGGATTCTTCTCCGCAAGCGGATTTTATCAATATCTGGTTGGTAACTCAAATGAGGTTTTTATTCCACTAATTCTACTCCCAATAACCATTGGACTTTATTATTCGTACAGAAGATTAGCGCCATCTCCTGAATTATCAATTCTAAGAGTTTGGAATGAGAAAAAATCAAATTCTTAGTTATTGATTCTCGTAAAGTCGTCGTTTTCAAAAACATATGTTCTTGGAACACCTGTCTGGATTTCTAATTTCACAACGTCCTCTTTTGAAATATTTTCAATATACATTACAATTGATCTTAATGAATTACCATGTGCTGAAACTAGCACATTTTTCCCATTTTTTAAGTCTCCAATGACGTATTCTTTGAAATATGGAATGGTTCTTTCAGCATTCATTTTCAGACTTTCTCCATCTGGTGGAGGAATATCAAAAGAACGTCTCCAAATATGAACTTGTTCCGCTCCATACTTTTCTGCTGTTTCTTTCTTGTTTAGTCCTTGTAATGAACCGTAATGTCTTTCATTTAGCCTCTTATCTTTGTAAACAGGAATATCTTTTGATTTTTTATTATTTTCAATAATTATTTCAGCTGTTTTTTGAGCTCTAATTAGTGCACTAGTATGGACTACATCGAATGAAACATTTTCTAATTTCTTCCCAGCATCTTGTGCTTCCTTAATGCCCTTTTCAGAAAGCCCGATATCAGTCCATCCTGTAAATTTATTTTCAGCATTCCAAATTGATTGTCCGTGTCTAATAAGTACAAGAGTAACCAAAGTTTCACCTCACTTGTTATTTCTTAATCTTGGCTCAAAGAATATCAAATTTAATTTGGCAGCAGTTTCACGTGCCATCATCAGAAGATCTTCGTTTAATTCTCTTTGTGTGGCTGCAGATGACACACAGTAAAAGTTCCCAGCAACTACTACCATTGCAGTCCCGAATGCTTGAACTCTAACCCAAGAATCTTCTTCTTTAATTGACCGAGCATCATCATTCACTTTATTCAGTAAAATTTCACAGAATTCTTTCAAATGTGCAGGATTACTATCTTCTTCAAACTCAAACTTTGGAGTAATTCTTCTGAATCTTCTTTTACTGAAATTTTCAACAGGTGAGTTGACCATATTCGAGTTAGGTACAGTAATCATTGTATCAGCAGATGTTCTAATCAAAGTAGTTCTAAGTCCAATATTTACAACCTCTCCTTCAACTCCGTCTACGATAATCCAATCTCCGACATTGAATGGTTGATCTATAAGAATTGAAACAGCACCGAAAATATTTGAAACAGAATCTTTTGCTGCAAGTGCTAATGCTAAACCAGTAATTCCTAGACCAGCAATTAGTCCATTCAAGTCAACACCTGCATACCCTGCAAGAACGAATGCTCCTATTACAACAACTGCGACTCTTCCAACAGATTCCGCAACACTGGCTAGTGACCGCCTTGAAGCAATGTTATCATCACCTTCGACGACAATAAATGCGTCTAGATAATCAACTAATCTGTAGGCTGCAATTAGCATCAAAATTATGAATCCAGTGAAAACAACCTCATTAAGATTAGAAATCAAATTTTGATTCCAAACCGGATTACAATTTGTATTAAGATAATCTATGCCTTGTGAGAAGGTCAGAGTTCCAATCATCCATCCTAGTGATGTTGGAGCAAACAATGTTTTACCATCAATTCTCTCATTTTTAGAAAAGAGATTCATTAATCTGGGAAATAAATATCTTCTAGAGAGTACTCCTAAAACAATAGAAAGGCCAATTAGAGCTAAGAAAATCACCATAGTTCCTTCTGAAAAACCTTGGAAAGCGGCTTCTCCATCCATGAAGTCAGTAAGTATATCCATATTTGGTCGCCACAACAGCCACTTATGAATCCCTCTCCGGTACTTCGTACCGTAAATCCGAGGCTTTCAAGACCTTGACGCCTCTCGAAGGCTTGATAACATGACAGGCAGTAACATAGCAACCAGTCAAAAATTTGTTTCAAATCCAAGAAGAATTCCTGCAATGGCACTTCTAATGCCTTTGATGTTGTCCGTTTTAGCCCCAGTTTCATTGATTGCTCCTGTAGATGCTCAAGAATCTGATAGTGGAATGGCGCCAGAAGATATCTGGTCAGAAGAATATTCTAATCAGATATTCCCATGGGGGGGAAATGACAGATTACAATTCCGTGAATATCATGATTATTTCAGCATGAAAGATAGAATGCAACAATTAGCAGATCAGAATAGTCAAATTATGAGTTTCCATGAAGGTCTTGTTGGTGGTGTAAATGCCAGAGGTCAAGAAATGAGTGCCGATAATTATGAAGGATGGTATTACAATCATGCAAGTCCTTGGATTAAGATGACAGGTGGTGGTGAAGAATTAGAAGGAGTTTCAGGCGGAGACTGCAATCTTTTCGTAGGAGATTGCGGTAATTATGAAGAAATACCTGATGTAATGTTAGTTGGTAATCATCATGCTAGAGAGTGGATGTCTTACGAAGTTCCTATGTTTTTCTTAGAAACAGTGGCCTACTACTATGGAATGGCTGGTATAGATAATGATGGTGATGGCCTCATTGACGAAGATGGTTGGGATGGAATAGACAATGATGGAGACTGCCTAAGGCTTAATTCCAGTTATCAAGATAGTAATGGGGATGGAATACCATGTGGACCAGGAGATTTAGGAGTCGATGAAGATTTTTCTGAACAATTTATCACTGATATGGTTAATACAAGAGAAATTTACTTGATTCCAATGCTAAATGTAGACGGAAACCGTTACGATAGAGAGGAATATTGTGGGGAATCAGCTTGGGAAACTTGCTATCGAAGTGGTTGGAGAAAGAATCTACGTGACAACACAGTTACTGGAGTGACTCCTCTCCCAGATATCGATGAACAAGTAGATCCAACCTGTGACGGAGTAGATCTAAATCGTAATTATCAGTATGAATGGGGAGCACCTCTAGGTGCAACAGGGCCTTTATTCCCTGGAATGTGTTATGCGGGTGAAGCAGGTGCGAATAATGATGTTTACAATGGTCCTGTAGACACCGTCGATCAAGACGAAGACGGTAGATTGAATGAAGATCATGTTGATGGTAAAGATGATGATGCTGATGGCCTGATTGATGAAGATTGGTTAGGTGGTAACAGCGAGCCAGAAACTAAGTTCATCCAGGATATGACTGAGATGAATGATGATAATGGTGATGGTTCTTCCGAATTTAAGTCCACCTTGACATGGCATTCATACTCTGAACTGGTTTTATGGCCTTGGGGACATTGCCAGGATTGCGATAATCCAGACCAAGAGTTTCTAGAATATCATGGAAATCTAATGGGCGATATGACTGCATATGCTCCAATGCAATCATCTGATCTATATCCTACAACAGGTGACTTCTGTGATTGGCACTATGGTGTTCATGACTCATACTGTTACACCATGGAGATAGGCATAGCATTTCATGAATATCCAGAAGATATAGCCCATACCGCAGTACGTAATTTAGGAGTTCCATTTTACATGATAGAGATTGCTGATGACCCTAGATATAGGGCAGTAGTTGGAATTGAGAACACTACTGCATCACAGTGGCTAGCACCTCCTGACCGAGTTTCTGTACCGTCTAATGGAGAAATACCGATTGATTTCTGTCTTGATTCCACTTTCCCTTACACCACAAATATGACCTATACTCATCTTATGTGGAGATTTGTAGAACCAACTAGGCAACAAGATGATTTTGGTCCTACTGAATGGATCACTGTCCCATGGGAAATGTCTGGTTTTGTCGATGTTGGAAATTCATGTGAACTTTTAGATGGTAGTAATGGTACAGTTTTACAGGCACAGATTCCAGTACCTGATAGTTCAGTAGGTAAAATTCACTACAAAGCTATGCTTGGAACTACTAATGGCGCATTCCCATTTTCTTACCCTACAGTTGAAGAGGGACCTAATTATTATGAATTATCTATTCCATACAGAGCCTCATTTGGCTCATCAGTTCTTGCTCTTCTAATGTTCTCATTAATTGCAACAATGGTTTGGGGTGGTTTAGGTTATACATTGAAAGAGATGTTTAACGATGAACGAGATGTTCTCGGTTTACCTCCTGAAATGCGTAATTTGGAGGAAAATTAATGGAAGCTAAAGGTGAAGCAGGCTCGGATGAGTTTAGTGGAAGGTTAGGGCTGATTTTTGCTACAATTGGTGCTGCAATTGGTACAGGAAATATTTGGCGTTTTCCTAGAATGGTAGGTGCTAACGGAGGAGGATCTTTCCTCGTACCGTGGCTTATTTTCTTGTTCCTCTGGTCAGTTCCTTTGATTATTGCAGAGTTCGCTTTAGGTAAAAGAAGTAGAACTGGTACTGTTGGAACATTCAGAATCTTTGCAGGTAACAGATTTGCATGGATGGGATTGTGGACAGCATGGATTTCAACAGCGATAGGATTCTACTACGCAGTTGTAACTGGATGGTGCATAAATTACTTCCAAACTGCTATCCGTGGCGGACTAGGTTCAGAAGTAGATACTGTTCAGGTATGGAATGATTTCTTACAAGATCCGTCACAAGTAATTTTCTTCCAAACATTGTCTGTCTTGATTACTATGGCTGCAATTTGGAAAGGTGCAAAGGCTATTGAGAAAGTAAATGTGACACTCATGGTTTCACTTTTCATACTATTATTCGCTGCTCTTTTCCTGTCATTCGTCATGGATTTAGATGACGGTACATTGGATGGATTTGTCTACATGTTTAGTATTCAACCAGAGTATCTTACTCAGCCAGAAACATGGATTAACGGATTATCACAATCTGCTTGGTCATGTTCTGCAGGTATGGGCATGGCTATTACTTACTCAGTTTACATGAGAAAAGATGAGGATACCACCCTTAATGCAGCAACAATGTGTCTTGCTAACAATAGTATTTCTATAATCGCTGGTTTGACTGTAATGATGGCTGTTTTCTCTGTTAGCGATGACCCTCTAGGAGCAGTTAGTGGTGGTAGTAGTGCAATCACATTCCTAGTACTTCCAGAAGTATTCGCACAAGCACCTGGCGGTCCAGTAGTACAGCTACTAATGGTTACAATGTTCTTCTTAGCACTATCATTTGCTGCTCTAACATCAATGATTTCAACAGTAGAACTTTGCGTTAGAAACTTCGTTGATCATGGTATCGAGAGGAAAAAAGCAGTAGGTTTCACTACTCTAGCAATCTTTTTGTTCGGATTACCAAGTGCAGCTCTATGGATTTTAGTTGATGCAGATACTGGTGTCGCATTTCCACAATTCTTAGAAGTTCAGGATCATATCTGGGGATATGGATTAATGTTTAGTGGATTATTTATTGCTTACTCTATCTGGAAATATGGTTGGAATAGATACAGGGTTTGGCAAGATGAGAATGATATAACCGGTTTTAGTTTCAGAGATTATCTAGACAACGGAGTTTCATCATTCCGTGATGATTTCATCAATACAGGTGACAATGACTGGTGGATTGGCAAATGGTGGGATTACATCATGTATCTTGGATTCCCAATTATGTTTGGTGTTCTAATATTATCATATTTCAGTGATCTAATTCTAAATGTCAGTAATCCATGGGATCCTACTAATGCAGATGGAATTACAATAATTCTATTATTCTGGGGAATCACCGCTGGTTTATTCATTAGCATGAATAAATATATTTTAGTTAATCGTGTTCTTTCTATGAATGGTACAATTTGGCCACCTAGTTGGGATTTAGAACCACGTCCACTTTACAGAAATGTTCCTGTTGGTGCTGAAGTATCAATTGATACATTACCTGGAGGTGAAGATCCATTCATCATAGAGGTCGGTGAATCATTACCTGAGACCTTTGTAAATGAATATGGAGAGACACAAACACATACTCTCCATGCTCAGTCGTGAAATCTTTTGTGAATAAAATGTCTAGGATTGTAAGTGACGAATACCCTTGGACCAAGTTATTACGAGAGTATGTGATGTATTGTGCAGTTGGTTGTATCAACGTAGCCATATTTGCAGGTTTATACTGGTTTTTTTCTAATTATCTAACTGTTACGAGCTCTCCTGAAACATTCGGTTGGGCTGTTTCCTTTGCGATTAGTTCTGCCCAAGCTTTTGTTTTACATCGTTGGTTAACTTTTGAGTCTGATTCTAACATAAGAACCAGTTTTACAAAAATGATGATTGTTTATACAGTTCTTTGGGTCGTTTCAACAGCTGCTTTCTATGTATTAGTTGAAGTAATCGAACTAGGAGAACTAATATCTTGGGCTATCAATACAACAGCTTTCGGATTTTTCACATTTCTAGGACTCAGATTTTATGCATTCCCGCTTTCTGATGGTCGTGTTACACGTAAAGAAAGGCTCGAAAACTTCCGTGAACGACGTAAGGCTTGAAGTGGCTTTGTCTGTTGGAATAATCATGGCACAAGGCGTTAGAGGAACTCGCGACTTCTATCCAGAGGATATGAGGCTTCGAAATTGGCTATTCGATAATTTTGATGATGCCGCTCTATTGCATGGTTTTCAAGAATATGACGCCCCTGTATTAGAGAGTGAAGAACTCTACACAAGAAAACAAGGAGAAGAGATTACTCAACAATTGTATAATTTCAAAGATAAAGGTGACCGTAAAGTTGCTTTGAGGCCAGAAATGACTCCATCACTAGCTCGTATGGTAATGTCAAGGGCTGGAGTTCTTCCAATGCCAATCAAGTGGTATTCTATACCTCAATGCTGGAGATATGAAAGAACTCAGCGAGGTAGAGGGAGAGAGCATTACCAGTGGAATGTAGATATCTGGGGGACAGATGCGATTTCGGCAGATGCAGAATTAATTTCAGTCTTAGTCACATTTTTCAAAAGTGTTGGTCTTACAGAAAAAGACTTAGTAATCAAAATGAGTAGCCGTAAAGTCCTGGAAGAAGTATTAGGTTCTCTAGGATTAGAGGGAGATATATTTGCTAAGACCTGTATTATCGTAGATAAGATGGATAAATTACCTACTGATGTGGTTAGTGAACAGTTAGGAGATCTAGGTTTAGAAAAGAGTGCTATTCAAACCATTCAATCCACACTTGCAATCAAAGATATGAATTCATTGGAGGAAATTCTCGGTAAGGAAAGTGCTGCAGTAACTGAGCTTAAAAGTTTATTTTCAGCCTTGGAAGCATATGGAATATCCGGTTGGATAGAATTTGATGCATCTATAGTCAGAGGATTGGCATACTATACGGGACCTGTTTTCGAAGCACACGATAGGGCTGGTGAGTTACGAGCCATTTGTGGAGGTGGAAGATATGACAAATTACTTTCGACTTTAGGTGGTAAAGATTTACCAGCAACAGGATTTGGATTTGGAGATATGGTGATAATGGAATTATTAGCAGAAAAAGGGCTAGTTCCAGAACTAATTGGTGGCGTTGATGATGTCGTAATTTCTCTAAGTCCAGAATTGAGAAATGCTGCAATGTCTGTTGCTACATCACTTAGGAATACAGGTAAATCTGTTGACTTAGTTCTGGAAGATAAGAGGTTAAAATGGGCATTTAAACATGCAGAAAGATCGGGAGCCCAACGTCTTGTCATGGTTATGCCTGATGAATGGAAAGAAGGAAAGGTCAAAATTAAAGATCTAGAATCCGGTGAAGAAATAGAAGTCTCTGTAGATTCTTTGTAATCAAATCAGGAGATTTTTAAATGTCAGAAATTAATTTTCGTCCGAATGATAAAATTATGTCTATAAGTGAGATTTTCAAGAGTTTAGGTATTCTCATAGCTGCAATAGGATTTTTTGATTTCCTGTTTTACATGATATATATTGAAGATGGAAATATATTCCCTTTCATATTTTGTGGTATTCCATTATCATTGATCATTATCGCTTTTATTTGGCAGACTTTGATGCATATACTAGGTTTTGGAAAGATGGTGAAGAATGGCAATGAGATAGTCCTTCGAACATCTCGTTCTGGAATAAGTAAAGCTAGTAGATTTTCATCTATTGGAAGAATATTTACTTTTCCAATAGCCAAAGTGTTCATGAGTGACGTAGACAAAGATGGTGATGGCAAGGTATCTTTTGAGGAGTGGATGGAAGACCTATATCCTGATGTAACAAGCAAATCTGAATTTAAAGAACTAAGAGATGAGTTCGATAGATTTGATGTTGATGGAGATGGCTATATCACTCTCAAGGAACTACAGGATTCTCTCCTAAAAGGAGAAAACTGGGCTGAAGAAAAACTAGAGGTAGAAGACAAACCAGATGACTGGTGGTCAGATGAAGATAATTAGTACTTTTATCTTACATGAAGATCTCACTTACAGCAAATAATGCTCCTATAATAAGAGCAAAAGTAAGCGCTGCAGTTGAGAAGAAATCACCTTCTGCTGGTTCTCCCATGATCGTCATTCCATCTTCCATTCCCTCATCCTTAAGACGATAGTAGGATAATAGAACAAGAAGCATTACCAAAGGTCCAGCAATAATATCCATTTGATTTCCATCACTAATATTTCTTACATTTCCAGCAACTAGTCCAACATATGTTGAGATAGTTACAGCAATCCATGCAAAAGCAGATGGATGCATAATAGCCCACTTTCCAGTAGCTCCTTCAAAGAGAACATTAGCAGCCCATAGTGTGTAAACTAAAATCAAACTTCCCGATACTCCAACTGTAGCTTCTGAAGGTGCACCCATTCCATCAGCACCAGCCATGTAGTTTAGCGCTGTTTCTCCATCTTCAATCACTGCCGCAGGATCAATAATCATTCTTAATGAATAGAATAGTCCCATTAATACAAGAAGAACTAATGAAATCATAGCCATTTTATCTTCGACTTTAATTCCTCCAAACCAGTTTTCAATTCCCTCATTAACACCTTCTTCCATCAGGAAGTAGTATGCTGCAGAGTAAATTACTAGAACTAATGGAACTACATATTTTGGTGCTTCATTAGCATCAGTGAAGTCTCCATTGATTACTACACTGTAAGTCATTGCGGCTGTACCAATGATTACTGGAACCATTATTCTCCACATTCCCTTAGCACCTTCATTAAGCATAAGTAGCGTAGACATGGTTAATCCTAACATCAAAAGTCCATTAAATGCAGTTTCAGGTCCTCCATTACCCCATGCTTGAGTTCCTTCAGCAGCTTCATTAGAGAGTAAAGTGAAACATCCATCTCCTCCTATTACATAACAGTCAGCAAAGAACATGAAGTTCAAGGCATAAATACCTGTAATTAAGGCAGTCAATATCAGGCATATCTTAGCAGGTGTCGATTGAATTCTTTCAAACATCTTATGATTCCATTAATCATTTGACATATATACAATTCGTATATAGTTGATAAATTTTATTCTTTTTTACTTACTTTCGAACTTGCCACTGCTGCCATTGCCAGTGCAGCCATACCAGCCATTAATCCGAATCCTGGTAATGCGTCACTGACAGCACCAAGACCTCCTTCGTCGTCATCCATTATTGGCATTGTTTTGTTTACCACTGGGAACAACACTTCTACAGCAGAGTCGTTTTGGTTGGAATAGTAAATTGAAAATTCACCATCACAATTTAGGAGGAATCCACATCCGATACCAGAAATTCCAGGTTTTGAATACTCAATCTGTATTACTGGTTCTTCACCGCCACTCTTGTTCCATCGTGTCATATTTCTATCGACATCAATATTCCAGTTTATTGTTTGATCATTACCATCATTATTCATCTCTGGGAATTCTTGTGAAGCAACGGTAAATGTACCTTTCTTCAAAGTTAGAGTAAGATTTGTACAATCTGCATTGTCATTACAATCCGCAGAGTAAATATTGAAAGTCATTTTTAGCTCAATTGTACCATTCTCATCGAGATACATATCTTCTCTGAATCCTTCATTCATAGAACACATGAAGTCGACATCAATCTGTTGTCCTTGCCCCCAAGTTCTCATTCCTTTACCCTCTTCTGTAGATCCTGTTGAATCTTCACCATCAAAATGACTGAAACAAGATGAGAAATCATCTGTTCCATAAATGTGCATATGAGGATTATCGACTGCAGGTTGTTTAGGGTCTTCTTGGACTTCTTGAGCAGTAGCAGGTGCTCCAATATAACTTACAAGAAGTAAGACGACTAAAGCCGCTGATTGTAGCCTAAGGTTGGTTCCCATGAATAACCGTCGATACTGATATGGTTTGAAACTTACCGATACTCGATTGCTAATTAATCGAATCTTTGAAGGCCACGATTTTCTTGATTTGTGGCTTTTCTAGCGATATTTAGTGCTTCTCCAAGCATATCTGCACTGATTAATTGACCATCTAATCTCTTATTTGCAACACCGGTAATGATTGACATGACCTTGATTGTGTCTCCAAATGCTGGATCATGTCTTGCTCCGAATATTACTTGAGCCGATGGAGAGAGCTTTGATGTCATCAAATCACAGACCTGATTTGCTTGTTCTAGAGTCATGTATGGCCCTCCAGTAACGTGAATCAAAGCACCTGTTGCTCCTTCAATATCGATATCTAATAATGGATGATTTAGAGATTCATGAACAACTTCCTCAGGTCCTTGGTCAGACTCACCATAAAGCATCATAGTAACTCCTCCTCCTTTCATTATTGTTCTAACATCAGCAAAGTCAAGATTAATCAGACTTGGAAGTGTAATCGTCTCTACAACTCCCTTTACAATTTCTGCAATAAGTTGGTCCATTATACTGAATGCTTCATCAAGTGGCATATTTGGTACGAAATGTAACAATCTATTGTTATCAAGAACAAGAACTGCATCAGTTTCCTTCTCTAGTAACTTGAGGCCTTCTAGAGCTCTATTCATTCTTTGCTTCCTTTCTACATCAAAAGGAGTTGTCACGATTGCGACAACCAAGGCCCCTGCACGCCTTGCTTCCTCTGCCACAATCGGAGCAATTCCTGTGCCGGTTCCCCCTCCCAATCCGGCAGTAACGAAAACTAAGTCAGCCCCAGTGACTATTTTCGATATTACATCACGTCCTGCTTCGGCGCATCTTCTACCCATTATTGGGTCGCCTCCAGCTCCAAGTCCGCGTGTAATGTGTCTACCTACGAGCAACTTTTGCATTGCTCTTGTATGATCTAAATGTTGCTTATCAGTATTAATTGCAACTGTAATTGCTCCTTCCACTCCAATATGAGTGATTCTATTCATTGTATTATTTCCAGATCCACCACAACCACAGACTAGTATTCTTGGATCCGGAGTCCCGAATGATTCTAACTCTCTATCGCGAAGTGTAGTCTGAGTTCTTCCAGGAGATGTAGAGTGTTCATTTACTCCAAATGAAGTATGAGGTACTCCTGTCATATTATCCCCCGCGCATCCCGGCATTGCTGCCTTACAATTCCTCATTGGTCTTCTTAGCATTATTAACAGTTGAGGATAATCCTAGGGTCGAGAGGCCGATTATCGTAGTAGATTATCAGAACCAATATTAGATTTTTAGAAACTATATTTTTTTGTTTTTTTCAAGTCGCGACCGGAAATTGACATAAGGAGAAGGTTGGTCCAAGGGTTCGTCCCGCGCTTAGCTCAGTTGGCTAGAGCACCTGACTGTAGACTGGAAACACATGGTTGTAGGCAGCCATCAGGGGGTCCCCGGTTCAAGTCCGGGAGCGCGGACCAATTATCATCAACTTCATCCCAGCAGTCAGGGTATACTCCTCCTCCTTTCCCATCTGAGAAGTAGCCGATTTCATGCAGTTGCCTGTACAAATCCTCGATTTTCCTATCCGTATTCTCACGTATCTGTAAGAGAGCCTCAAGTCCTTTCATACCTGCTTCCCATGCTTCCTGCCTCATTCTTTCCTTGTGTTTTGAAGCAAAGTAGTACTTTGTGGTCACTTTGGGTGAGGAGTGGCCTAAGAATACAGACATCTGCTCCACCGAGGCGCCCCCCTTGCCCATCCAATCGCACCAAACTGTTCTCAGGTCGTGGAGCCTGTAGTATCCACCAGCGCTCGTCGGCTCCATCCCGATATTCTTCATCGCACCTTTCTTTATTTCTTGGAGGGTCTTTGGGTTGATCGTCCCCCTCCCCCTTTTGTTCTCGTCTTCGCTGAACAGGAATACGGCATCCGGGTGGTTCTCCCTGCAATATTCTAGGTAGGGCTCGACCCTCTCGAACGCCCACTCGGGCATATTGTAGCGAACCTCCTCCGAGTACGTTCTCATCTTGCTTATCTCCCTGATGAAGTGGTCCTCGCTCACGTCTGATATCCTGATTCGCCTAATCGAATCGGCTCTGCCAGCGCTCACGAGCGTCAGCCATGCGTACGCCCTAAGGGCCAGTAGAAGGTGATGGCTTGTGCGCTCGGACTTCGCGTTCGAGGAGTTATCGTTCGCGATTCTCGAAAGGTTCGGTGCTTCATCCGGGTTCTCGCACATCTCGTCCAGGGACCTAATCAGCTCGACAATCTCGTCCTCCTCGATACCTCTGTGTACTGCTTTTCTCTTCTTCATCCCCTTCTTGATAATGGTAACTTGGGTTTTGACTTCCTCAACTATTCGGGTATTTACTTCTCCGTAAATCAACACCTTGCCAGTCAGATAGCCGAGGTACCCATCCAACGTCGATTGCGCCAGATCGGAACTCTCGATCTCAGTCTGTAATGACTCGATGAACTCGCTGTACTGTAGGTCGTCCCTCAAGTCATCGGGAGTGAATCTACCTAGGGTATGCCTGAAATTCCTAGCGGATATCCTGATGTTCTTGTAGCGCTTCAGGTTCCTGTCCTTCCATCTCCTTGGACTCCTGAGCCAGATCATCACATTGTCGTAGATCGAGGGCTCACCCTGGTCCATCCCATTAGGAACCCAGTATGGGTATTCATCTTGGCTGGCTGTGGTATGGGGTTGTGTCTTGGTCATAGAATGCAAGAAGCGAACTCGCCGTTTGAAAGGTTATTGTTCCGCCAATGATGCAGGGTGTAGTCACAATCACCTACTGCTTCAAACGACAATACCGTCGGAACCATTTTCCGATTCAGAGATGAGTTCAATAACTCCCGATTCCGCAACTCGTCGCTATGACTAAGAATACGTGCGAGCATGAGTGGGATGAAAGCGAAAATATAGACAGTTTCACTGACGTAATTGATTTGAATGTAGAGTTTATACAGATTCAAGTAAAGTGTTGTAAATGTGGTAAATTAGGGGTTACCGATGCGGATGTTTCTTGGAAGCCTGTCTACTGGGATGTGATAGAATGAGTGGAGGCGTTGCCATGAAAAAGTCATTTTCCAATTACACAGAATCAGGAGAGTGGGACTTTAGAGATGCAAACACCAAAGAATACACTCATTCATTTCACATATATCCAGCAATGATGATACCTCAAATTGCTAGAGAATTAATCCAGAGATACGGTAATTCTGGGGATTTATTATTCGACCCGTATTGTGGAACAGGAACAAGCTTAGTGGAAGCCAAACTAATGGGAATGAATGCAATCGGAACCGATATCAATCCGACTGCAAGAATGATAGCATTATCCAAGACAACTGATTATGACATTGAGACTTTGGAAGAAGAAACTAAATCGTTTCTAGATGGTTTAGAAAAGAAAATGGAGAAAGTCTTAGATTACTCAAAATTCGATGAACCAAATTTTGTATCTTGGGAAAGACTTGGAGATTGGTTTCCGAAAAAGACAATTTCTGAGATATCACTTGCACTTCAGAAAATAGAGAAAATAAAAGATCAAAACATCCAATTATTCCTCAAAGTAGCACTTTCGGAGTGCTTGAGGTTGGTCTCATACCAGCGAAATGGTGAATTCAAACTCTATCGTATTCCACAAGACAAACGTCAAGATTACTACGAGCCACTATTTCCTAAATTTGAGACTAGAATAGAGCGAAATCTGAATGGTTACAAGCAATACAAAGATGCGCAAAATCATGACTCATCGACTGAGATTTATGATTTCAATACAGTGAATGAATCCGGCGAGGATTATTTCGAATCATCAGTAAACCTTGTCGTGACATCTCCCCCCTATGGGGATTCAGGATAGCAAGAGG